>Ga0364886_10025_pt2 | contig 97923 bp, 128 predicted proteins | sample ExccelJu500001D3_4_FD_206926 | JGI IMG/M metagenome (GOLD analysis project Ga0364886, IMG submission 206926) | Enriched cells from Trout Bog Lake Hypolimnion, Wisconsin, USA - BchlTB.July23.5000.01.D3 | ecosystem: Environmental > Aquatic > Freshwater > Lake > Hypolimnion/Profundal zone | place... | reverse complement strand
AGAGCAACGAGTGTTCCGCAAAAGGCTAACCTAACCGAAAAGAATCAAGCTGTATATGATGATTCCGTTGATTACTTGCAATGTCATCCAGCTGTGGTTGCCTATCTAAATGGTTCGATCAAAGATGTCTCTTCATGGAAGCAAGATTCAAATGTTAGCGATTATGCCAACATTACATTCCAATGGGCAGACCAAACTAAGATTAGTGCTGGTGTACAACCAAACCTGAACACTACCCAAGCTGATTCATACTTTGGTGTAAACTCAACTGGTTCAACAGATCCATCATCGATACCTACTGCGATAGCAACATTACTATCCAACCTTCGCGGGCAGCTCGGTGATCAGTACAGTAAGGCACTTAAAGGATCACACTATCGTATTACACCTGGTGCAGCGGGTTCAGGGAAGGGTTGGTTCGATTGCTCAGGGCTTGCTTATTGGGGATACTCAACCATTGGTATCAATCTTTACGGGAGTAATACTACGAAAGAATGTGGGTCAAGCAAGGGAGATGATCCAGGGACCTATGGCCAATGGATACCTAACTCGGTACCGCCACAACCTGGTGATCTCATGTTCTGGGAAGTTCCTAAAGACGGTGGTGGCGTACCACAGCACGTAACAATCTGTAGCGTTGAACTCGGTGGAACTCCACCAAAAGACAATGTAAGAGGAAGCATTTCTGTACCCACAAGTCCTAATGTTGGTTATTCAATCCAAGCAAGCGAACCTGGTATCCCAGTCAATGAAAAACCTTTTTATTGGGACCAAATAAAAGATGGTCAATGGCAAGATTGGGGCGGTGGTTGGAAAGGCAGATTGATTGGTTGCCGCAGACCAATAACGCTTCACCATGGTTGGGGCACTGGAATAAACCAGAATTCTAATCCCAACGTTATGACTTCTAGCTATTACAACGTTACTACAAGTGCCGTTGGTGCAACGTCTCCAAACACATCTAATACAGCTACTACTACTACAACTCCTGCTGCTAACCCAGTTAATGCCAATGATAGAACAGCGTTTAGTCTCACGGATGCTTATAACACACCTTACTTGTCGCCAAACTTCAATATAGCGGCGAGTGTAGTCCAAGGTACTCCGAGAGCATTCATCCTTGATAACCCAGTTATGAATGACATTACAACAATTATGAGCGCGGGTTTGCGTACATTCCAAAGCGCGCCAAATGGGGATTTCATTTCATGGTTCCCAGATTATTATGGTATCTATGGGACAGACCCAGTATTAGAAATTAGCCCAGTAGAGATCGTAGACTTCCAGATCTATCACGATGATACTCAATTGATCACACACGTTGCAGTGCTTGGTGATACAACAGGTATTGGACAACAAGTCAGTTTTGCTGACCAAATCACTACCCAAGGTATTGTCAGCATCCAAGACGTTAGTACCATGGAAATCCTTTTTGGTAAATATTCCAGTAATCTTGCTGGGCAAGTAACGAATGCTAAAAATGTTCTAAACTTCTTGAACCGTTATGGTATCAGACCTTTTGTCCAAGAACAGAGTGTTATCCACAGCCATACTCTTGAATATATCTATGCTTTGCAATCTTTCATGCAGCAATGGGTTAACCAATTCGTTAGCAATGTATCATTCACATTCATGCCAGAGTTGTATCCAGGAATGCGTGTAGCACTTAATCTAGATAATGAATCTGGTGGCACTGATCATTATGAGTTCTACGTAACTTCTGTACAACACCAGGGTGATAGAACAGGTGGTTTCTCGACGCAAGCTACCTTAACTGCACCAATAAAGAATGGAACAATCATGCACTATGGGATAGACTTAGTACAATGAGTGTAACAGGGAACCCTTGGGATAAAAAAGCTGGTGTATTACGTGTAATAATAACGAGTGCACCCCAATTACACCCTTTTAGTGTATCGCAAGGCGCACCAGAAAATTATTTCTGTTATGCAATCGACATGAAAGGTTTCCAAGTAGAGATCGATCTACAAGCATTGCCTGTCGGTGTAACAATCAAACAGATTGAGTCCAATCAAGTATGGTGGGTAGAAAAGCGAACAAGCCTTTATAGGCTATACCTGTATGCGGGCGAGTATGACCCAACCACACGCCAGATTAATAGCACTGCTCAATTAACTGGGACAATACCAACTAATGGTGAACCTGGGCAAGTGCTAACTGTAATAACTGGAACAGAATATGATTGGACTACTCCAGGTGGTGGAGGTGGTGGGTATGCTTCGCTTACTGGTCCAGGTGAGACAGCTTCTCCAGGTCTATTAACCCAGAGCGGTGGTTTTAGTGTACAAGACCCCAATGGTAATGGAATAGTTCTTACTACGTCTGGCTCTTTTACCGCCAATACCCATAACTTTTATGTCAATGATGCAGGCGCTTTTGGTGTAGATATTACTAGTAGTAACTATGCACTAATAACTGCGAATAATGCAGTAGACATTACTAGTAATAATAGTAGTGTGAATATTACTGCTAGTGGCCAAATTAATATTGGCGGGAATCAAGTTAATATAGCCACTGAAGGGCTTGGGGGAGGAGAAGTTGCACTTCAATCTTTGAATACATCGCTTTCCATGTTTGACAACGGTGGACTAACTCTTCAAACTAGTAATAATACAAGTATTATCCTTAATGCTTTGGACACTTCTAATATTAAATTACAGACCGTTAGCGGCAGTATTACTATTAGTGGTGGTTCTATCCTGATGAATGGTAACCTATCTCTCAATGAGAACAATAGTGTTACATCATCAGGCTCTTCTCTGGGTACAGCGACACCATTGACAGCCCAATACAATGTAATTTCATCGTCTTCCAACGGGTTAGGTGTGTCGCTTCCTGCTATTACTGGGCTGGGCCAGTTCTGTTACATCGATAATTCTTCCCCATATACATTGAATGTATACCCAAACCTCGCCACTCAAACAATCGATGCAGCTTCAGCTGGGGCAGCTATCACCCTACAGCCATCGGCTTATTGGCTTGGGTTCGTAGAAGCCAGTGGAACCGCTGGGACATGGGCATCCGTGATCGCATCAATGAATGGCACAGCACCGATTGGCGTAACCTATGGTAATGGAACAATTACCACGGCAATCACAGGTACTGTATCCGTCGCCAACGGTGGTACGGGAGCTTCAACCTCGACAGCGGCCCTGACAAGTCTTGGCGCTATGTCTGCAAGCGTCACTTCGCTTCCTTCTGTAACCTCAGTAAACGGCACGGCCATCCCCGCGTCTGCGAACCTTGCATCTTACGCAAGCCCTAACGGTGTCGCTTCCGCCGGTACTCTTCTCGCGAACCAGTACAACGTTTATCAGACCGCATCGGCCACGACACTTACAATGCCCGCAAATGGAAGTTGTGTCATTGGCGCAACCACAACGCTTTACAACAACACCAACTACGTTGTAACCCTCAATGCCAACACCAGCCAAAATATGTTTAGTTACCCGAACTACAGCGGGTCTACAACGCTTTCCATTACTGCTGGCTCTGCAATATCTTTCGTGTTTGCTTCTGGTGGCGGATGGTACGAAGTCAACAATAGCCCCGGCGTTTTGCCTGTTGCGGCTGGTGGTACAGGTGTTACAACGGCTACAGGTTCAGGTTCCAACGTACTTAGCACCAACCCGACAATCATTGCGCCGTTTGAGACAGTACTTATTTCTGCAACTGCCTTGTCAAGTTCAACGGCGGCATCTATCGCGCTTGGCTCCGAAGCGGTATTCCTTTACACGGGCAACCCGACCGCGACGTGGGCGCTTAACGTAACCGGCGCACCGACGACAACCGGACAATCTGCCACCGTCGCCATCGGCGTTATCAACGGCGCTACCGCGTACCTTCCCAGAAACATTACGATTAACACGGTTCAGGCTGGCGCTTCGTCATCCGTCCTTCCGGTTCAGGGCGCGACAAACAACAGCATCACGTCCTACTATCAGGGCGGAACCGCTTGGTCGGCAGCAGACGCTTCGACACTGGACTTCTACACCATTACCATCATCTGCACGGGGTCATCCGCTTGGACCCTTCTATTGGGACAGACTAAGTTCTAATGGCCCCAATGCTTGCAACCCGTGGCGGAATGTCAGCACAGGCTTTCGGTGAGTTTTCATCGTCATCCGCGCTTATTGGTTCACACGTTTACTTCACCGCTGGAACGTACACCTGGACTTGTCCTACGGGTGTTACATCAGTTCAGGTTGTTGCCATTGGTGGCGGCGCGGGCGGAAATGCAACCGTTGGCGGTGATTCCTACTTTAGTTCTCTCACAACTGTTTGTGCTCCTGGTGGGTCTAGTTCAACTACCGCTTACGGTAACGCTGCTGCTGGTGGTACGGGTGGTGGTGCAACGGGTGGTAAGGGCGGTGGAGGTGGCGGTGGAGGTGGTTACGGCGTCGCTGGTGGAAACGGCGGGTCGAACGCCGCCGGTTTAAGCGGCAGTTCTGGTGCGGGTGCAGGTGGTGGTTCCGCTTCTACATCAGCCCACGGTGGCGGTGGCGGTGGTGGTTCCAATCTTTACGGCTACGCGGCTGGTACATCAACAGGTGGAGGCACTGGCGGTAACGGTGGAGGTGGAGGTCTTGGCACCAACTCAAACGAAAACGGTGGCGCTGGTGGTACGGTCGCAACAACTGGTGTTGGGTCGGCAACTGCTGGGCTTCCCACGGGTGTAATATCGGGAACTGTATCAGCAAGTGCATCTACAAATGGTGGTGGTAACGCAACCGCAATCGGTACGGCCTACGGAGCCGGTGGTGGTGCATTTGGCGGTGGAGGTGGCGGTGGCAACAACGGCACGGCTTACGCAGGCGGCAAGGGTGGATACCTTTGCTATAATACAGTTGCAGTAACACCTGGTAATACTTATACAGTCGTAGTGGGGGTAGGCGGCCTTGACGGTAGCAACTACGGTGGTGGTGGTGGATCAGGCGCAGTTCGAATTATATGGGGCGCTGGTCGCAGTTTTGCAACAAACACAAATGTCGGAACAACTACTAACGAGGTTTACAACTAATGTCCACGCTTGCTTTTGTAGACACAAACGGAAACGTAACGCTTGTGTTAAACACCGACCCTTCTTTGGCTCCATCCTTTACACAATCATCTCATATTGTTGATGTTAGCGATTTAACCGCTCAACCCTTGGTTGGTTGGGTTTATGACGGGATTAATTTTTCAGATCCAACAATTGTTGAGTCTACTACCAATGAGGCCTATAACTAATGTTATGGGCAGTTATGACCGCTTGGTGCGAAGCTGAACGGCTAGCATAATGTATTATTACCCCTATTTTGCTTAAGATAGTATGAAAACTATCTCAATCAGCAATGGTGATATACAATTGAGTGGTGGAAAGATCCAATTCGCTATTGGTAATAACAAGCTTGTGCAAGATATCACAAGATGGCTGGAAGAACCACTCGGAACAGGTCCAACTACACCTGGTTTTGGTAGTTTATTACTTGGAATGATTGGTCAACAACTTAATAATTCGTCTATTAGCTCAATCCAGAGTGAGATAAGTAGAGTATTACAGCTTTATTTAGGACAACAGATTCTTAGTTTACAAACTGCTCAGAATTCTGCTCAGCTTTCTCTATGGAACAAGAGCGAAATTATTCAAAGCATAGATTCTGTTAACGTGACTGTACAAAACAGTAGTATTTTAGCTAATATATCAATAACGACTTTGGCGAGTAATACAATCGATCTAACAGTGTCTTTAGACAATAACGGAGTTAACGTATACAATGGCTGATACCTCAGGAGTTTTAGCTAGGCTGCAAGCAGCACTATCGGTTTATGACCCAACATGGGATGTTGGAGTGGGCACCGCAACGTATAAAATCCTCGAAGCTGTATCTCAAGAAATTGCTTATGCTAACAACAATTCAATCCTTCAAACTTATAGCTATGACATAAATACGAAATCAGGCACTGAGTTAGATGCCTTCTGCAACCTCTTCGGTATCTATCGTCAGCTGGGTAAAAGAGCAACTGGTCTGGTGACTTTCTCAATTGGCTCTGCTGCCACATCAATCATTGATATCCCCATTGGTACCCAAGTTGCCATTCCTGTGGGCGGTAGTTATACAGCAGCCGTATACTTTGCCACTACAGCGCCAGCGATCATTAATGTTGGAGACTTTTCTCAAGACGTTCCAGTCGTAGCTGTATTGCCAGGAGCATTTGGTAACGCACCAGCGGATACAATTATCACGAAGATAAGTGCTCTTATGGGTGTTACTTCGGTTAATAACAACAGTGCAATCTCAGGCGGTTCTGACCCAGAGAGTGATTCAGCGCTCCGTGGCAGATGGCAGAGCACAGTATTTAGCAACACCGCTGGTACATATAGTAAATACATCCTTACTGCTTCACAAGACCCAAACGTTACTTTAGCTAACGCATTCGGTCAACAAAATTATTTTGATGAGAATCTTCAGATATCGGGTACTTTAAGCAACAATACTGGAACAGGCGGTGCCCAGCTAAACTTCGTTGCTTATAGCGGGCAAACAATAAATAATATCACTTACAGCGGGACTACGCTAGTGGCCACTAGTGGCATAGGTACAGCGACCACTCCTGGTGGTTTACAAGCATCTTTGAACACTATGATAAATAATGTTTATCCATCGTTTGTTACTAATAATGGGTTCACATTCTTAGTAAGTGGTACTACAACTATTTCTAACGGTTCTTTCACCGTTGGCGCTAATATGCCACTACCCTACAGGTTGACAATGTCTGGCACCACTATCAGTGGAGTAACTACTTCTGGCGGATATACCTACTACGAATCAGTGACCTCGAGCAATCCTGATATTGGTTACCCAGGGACTCTTTCTTACAATGGCACTGTTAGTGGATATTTATTCCCACAAGGTAATGAACTTGTTGGTAGTGGTCTAAACACTTATAGCCAGATAACATTCGCTAATTTAACTGACTATTACTATCCAACAACGCCAACTACTCAGCTAGCACTGACAATCGGGAATAGTACCAATAACCAAGCATTATTCTTAGGCAACACTGTAGAAGTAATTTCAGAGTATAGCCCAGCATCGAGTAGATCTACTGCAATTGCCAGCGGTAACTTTGTAGATGTTTTTATAAATGGCACTACTTCTAGCTCTATAACAGAGCAGATGGTATTCAACCCTAACTTCATTTTAAGCAACGGATCAAGTACTAATTATCTGAATACAAATAATTATATATTAGCTAGTGGTACATTGGCATCAAGTAATACATCAACTAGCGGTGACATTTATGTGCCATTGAATCAACAGCCAGCAATAAACTTCCCATCACAGTTGAGTATCTCTTCTTCGGGGGTTGCTGATACCGTCTACCTTTATAATGTTGCTACAGGTAGTGGTTTAACATACCCAATCGCTCTCAACCCCTATGCTTCTACAACGTTTACAGCAACAACCAGCTCAGGTGCTTTGATCGCTGGTACTACTTTCCTCAACGTAACAAACGCAAATAGTTTCTTATACCCAGGAATGGCTTTGGCGAGTGGTGCTGTTGTTAGCGGTGCGAATTATTATATCTCTAGTACCTCTACCAGCGGTATAACTTTGAATACTGTCTTACCCGTTGGTGCTTCAATCTCAGGTTCAGTAACTGGCAAAGCCATTGTCTATCCAATTTATGATAATACAAACAATCAGAACAGTGTGCTACAATCCACTGGTCTTGTCTTCGACACTTCAACACCATTAACATCTTGGCCAGCTCTTCCAACGGGTAATAACATCAGTTGGCTTACTTATACACATGGCTATAACAGCGATGTTACTACTGTAGAATCATTGACTCAGCAAAGCAGACCGCTGGGTGTTAATACGCTAGTCCACCAAGTAAATTACGTAAATTTGACAATAAATGTCAATGTAGTAATCAGCACTGGCTATAGCCAATTAACTGTAGAATCAAACATCTATAATCTATTGAATGCATATTTTAACAACTATACCTTTTTAGGTACAATATCCTTTGCTGACATTAACTCACAGATCTTATCTGTTGGTGGTATATCAAATTGCAGAACGACTAGCATCAATGTCGTTGCCCTTGACGGTACAACTATTAGCACAAAGACCAACGATTTTATGTTAGCTAGTAACCAGCTGCCAAACCTTTATAACATAAACTTTATTATCAGGGGATCTAGTAACTTCTAATGGCTGGTAACATTTTCCCCGTTAGGGTCCATACTACTTTTGATCAAAAAGTTAGTAACTTTCCCGACAACGTTTATAATTTCGATGACAACGATAATTTAACAACGTTAATGAAAATTTTATTGGGGAATAGTGGTACGGGCCAATTAAACAATATACAAATTGCTGCTAAAATAAGCCAACAAAATATAGAGTTCAATAACCTTGATGACATACTCGGTACCATCCTTGATGTAAAAAGGAATTCAAGCGAAATTTATAGTTTTGCAACCAATCCATTCATTGACCAACTTGTAACTGATCAATGGCAAAGTATCATAACAAGTGATGCTTCCTATAGAGAGCGCCTGCTCGGTGCAGCGGAAGCTTTTCAGACCGGTGCTACTCTATGGGGTGTTGTTACGCTGTGCGAAGCACTTACCCAAATGAAGTTTTATGTAACTGAGAGTTGGAGATCGCCTGGTCATGGTAGGAGCTCGATCAATAATGCTCAAGAGATCGTTCTAATACCTTTGATTGGTGGAAGCCTTTGGTCATGGAACCAACAATTAGCTCAAGCAGTCCTTAGCACAGCACAAAAATTGATTCCGTGTAACTTTATCATTAGTTTCGGCACACCGATACAAACATTCACTCAAGTTTCAGGCTCATATGTCACAACTACTAATGGGTACTCAGAGTATTTCCATTTAGAAACTTATGTCAATGCGAATCAAATCAACCCGCCAGGGAACATCCTTCCTGGAGCTAATAGCAGATACTGGGTCCAAAACAATGCGACAACCCTGGCACCAAACTTTGCCCACTTACAGACGCAAGAAACAATAATTGATATGACAGGCAATATTGCTTATTGCAATAGCACCGATACGACTGGTTACCCAGCAAATAGTATTGCCAACCTTGGCGTCGAAGTGACTTCTACTATCTATGGGGCACAATAATGTCAATTATCCCACAGAACACAGACCCTTTAAAAGATTATGTAACACAAAACATACAACCACCAATGACATTAAATGGTCTTGTATACAATAAAGTTTATGCTCACACAGGTGTTGTAGACTCGTTGGGTAACACCCAACAAACTGGTTATTCCGATCCTAATTTAGGTATAACCAACAACTCTAATAACATATCTACTTTTGAACAAGTTTTGCAAACGAGTTGGATTTCTGACACAGACTTCGGTGGCCCCAATAGCAACCCCGTTGTTCTTAAGTACGTTCTATCTAACAAGATAACGTATTACAACACAGTGCAATTAGCTGTACTCAACGTCCCTTGCTTCGTAGAACTTTTGGACCAAAATGGTTCTGCGTTGCCAGGAACTTCTACTTTTATGATAGTCGGTGGAAGCGATATCAATACAACAGATGACTGGGTTAGTCTAAATTATACAGCACCATCGACTCTTACGGCAGCAGCGAGTGGTAGTACCCAAGCTTCTATCTCTTTAAGGATAACGAGAAACCAAGCTGTCCAAACGTATCAGAACCAATCTTTACCAGTTAATACACCTTATTCGATTGGCGTAACTGATTTCCGGTTCGGTCTTAGCGTGATGCAGGAATCTGACATCCCATTGCCAGTTATCAACAATACGACACCATTAAACGGAATCATAACAAATCCAAGCGGTTTGATAACAACACAAAACTTTTTTGGTTTTGTAGAAAATTATCAGTTTACAAACAACAGCGTTTCTAACATATTTAATAATGACACCGCCTATTGGAAATGTTCTCCACAACCAGTTAAAGATTCTATTGTTTATTTTTACGCAAAGATTAGTGACCCAAGCCCAACTGCTATCAATAGAATTTATGTAGATCCAATTTATAGTGGTTGTAAATTTAATGTTTACTACACAACAAACTCGGTAAGTGGTGGAATAGACCCAAGCCAATTTTATTGGGCTCCTATCCAGAGAGATTTTACTCTGCGTAAAGGCATCTATGAAATACCAACGACCTCTTGCACGTATCTTAAGTTCGAATTCACGAAGTTAGTCCCAGAAGTTTATGACTTGCCGGTTGATTCCATTGCTAGAACAGTAAACATATTTCCACCGGATGTTGAACAATATTACTATGATCTTGAGCAATCTATCATCGATGGTAATAATGTCAATTACTCTTACACAGTTGGCAACAACCCAACAACTCAGACGCAGAACTCAAACCAGCTTAGTTCATCAACTGTGTTCGGTGCTGCTACAAATACAGTAGCAAACAACAATAGCTGGCCTAGTCTCGCTGCGCTCAATACTTCACAACTCGGTGCATCGACAACCGTTGGTAACAACACGAGCTCTACAGTTATTGATCCAACAAAAAGCTACAAGCTAATAGATAGCAACGGCCAGTATAATTTCCAATCATACTCTGAATTTTTGGATAGAAGGTTTTATGACACTAGAATCCATAATTACAATCAAGTAACAATCGATCAAAGTTGGCATCAATCGTATTTTGTTGGAGTTAGATATTTAACAACATTCTATGAGGTTGTCTATGATGACATGCGTGGAACGCCACAGAACCTGTTATCAAGGAACGGGAGTAACACTGGTTTCGCTTCACAAGATATAAATTACGTTTATATGAATACGAATGATACAGCTACGACCCCATGGATCCAAACTATCGATTCATTTAGTAGCTTTAATGTGGCTGGTCTTACAACTGACTGGAAAAGCTTTTTAACGCAGAATAATTCAATCAACAATGATATTACGTTGATGAATTATACCAACCCAAGTGTTATAAACAAAAACTCAATTGTTTCTATAGTAAGCAACTTTGGTAATGATGCACAAATAGTTCAAGTAGTTCAGAACCAACCAGGTATCTATGGTGTAGAAACACCTCAATACAACGCGTCAACAAACCTATTAAGCTACTACGACGCGAACTTCACATCTGTTTCAGGTAATACCAATAAAGATTGGTTTGGTCTTGGATCGACCACAGTAACAGGTACCTCAGTATCTTGGGTCAATGGTACCACGGGTGGCACAGCCAGCGGTTTGTCTGTGAGTGGTGGATCATACTCGGTTGCGTATAATTTCACCATACCGAACGTTTATAGCACCATGGGTACAACTCCGTGGACATTAGCACTTGGTACGCCATCGCTCGGTACAGTTGGGTACGCGAGCTATAATCCTACTGGAACTGGTATAAACTATTATTTTCTTGCTACGTTGCAAGCATCAACTACCACAACTGGTACGTTGTACACACAGTTTATTAACCCAACAACAAGCGGAGTAATTTCTGGGACCCTCGTAAGCGGCAATACTATAACCGTAACCGGTGGCGTCACAAATGTTATGACGGTTACTGGAACCAATTATGTAGGTAGTACTCCTAGTAATACAATCCAAGTTGTTATTAGTGGGTCTAGCGGTACACCATTCAATATTTACCAAGCTGGTGCCTTTGCCTCACCCACATCCAGCTGGGTTACTACTGCTGACCGAAGCAACATGAGAATTAGTGGTGTCGCAAGAATGTTCTTGCCACAAACCAACCAGGGTAACTACCAGATAAACTTAGTGGCTTACTCCACCAGTATAAAATCCAATGGTGTTATACTTGCCTCGAAGAGCTATCTCCCTGGCGCAATGCCTGTTAATACTTGGTTTGATGTTGAGCTAGAAACATTTACTGGCTCTAATTACCAATGGTTTAGTGTCCAGGTACTTCAGCTCAATGGGATCGCTGAGCCATTCTACTTGAGCATGCTTGCCCCCTTCTATCACCCAATCCGTTATGAATACCGGAATACTATCAATGGCACATGGTACCCAATCACAACAGGGATCAATGACCCAGAAGTATTGATCAGCACAGCTTCAGGCATCCCAGCGAATGGTATCCAATTGAGAATGACTTCTCTAGACCCAGGAACATTCATTTCAGGCGTCAGTCTTGTTCCTAACTACAAACAGAACCCTTACTACTCAAATCTACAGATTGATTACCTAGGTGGTAGTAAAACAAATGAAGTAGAATCACGTACTGCCATAGAGAATAAACCATATTTCCAACTGAATACTGAAGTGCATCCTGCTATCTTTGACATCAATAGGATTGCTGGGACAATCATCCCATACTCGATCGATTGATTTTTTCAATCAGTCATGCTAAGATGCTTTTATGCCCAAAGAGAAGACAATCTATGTTCAGAAGAGCAAACTTTTAAATGGGGTATTGAGGTACTCGACCCTTGATAACAATTTCAATGGTTCATCATTCCTTGATACGTATGGAACTCTTAAGAACCGAGATAAAATTGCTGAGTTCACAGAGCTAGCAATCAATGGTGGCTATACAATCATCTATGAAGATGACGAAGCCAAGACTTTGCATGATGAACTTTACGCCTGCAGCGTGGGCAAATACGTTGTTGATAGCCCCTTCTTAAACGATCACAATCTATTCCCATTCCAGCACGTTGGATTGAATTATGTGTGGAAGCAAATGCACACAGAGAGCCCTAGGGTCTTAGTCCAATGGGACACTGGTGCTGGGAAAACCTTACTCAGTTGTTTAACAAGCCAGAAGCTTTTTGATAACAACGATGTTGATCTAGTCCTCGTATTCTCAAAGAAAATCAAGCAATACGACTGGGAACAAGAATTCCGACGCATGACATACTTGTCTGTAGATAGGGTAAGCGAGAAACTAACCCGAGCAAAAAGGCATAAGTTCTACAAGGAAAATAAAAGCCAAGTCCTTTGTCTTAACTATGAAAAAGTACGAGAAGGCAACCTTGTCAAGGTTAAGGGCAAGCGCAACCGTGTCCGATCATATGACCGTACAGACTTGATGCAAGTCCTCGAGCTTATCGAAGGAAAGCGCGTGTTAATCATCATTGATGAGGCGCAGAAGATTAATACAGGATCCTCATTGCTTGGCGAAGGTTTCTATAATGTCATCAATGATCCCAAGAATGATGTGCGTGTACTAGCATTGACCGCAACCCCATATACGACTAGCCCATTGAATATCCGTAACATTTTTTCTATTGTTGAACCTGGTATTAACGACGTTAGTAACATGCCACGTGATGTTTTTAAGCGTTTTTATGGCAAAGAGTTCGGCATGTTCAACAACGGTTATGTCCAAGAACTCTATGTAAAAGAATGGGATAGGACTAAGCTCCCACTCCTAGGTAAAAAGCATGAGAATTGGACACACATCGCAATGAAGAGTGATCCGACTATCGCTGCACAATTCCCTGAAAGCATGCCTAAGAAAATTATTTATGAATTGTCTGACATCGATCGTGCTGTTTACGATTGGGCTGAGGAACGTGCTAGGGAGAAGTATAACCCAGATAACCCAGTGGCAAACTGGTCTTATATTGATATGCTTAGAATGATTTGCAATACAACCGAAGGCCTTAAAAAGAGTGAGAGCCGATTCGCCAAGGAGATTGTCGACCAATTCGGAGATGTTTTAAGCTTAAGCAATAGTGCTAAGTACCAGATCATTGAAAACAATATCGAAGAATATATCGAGAATGGTGAGAAAGTTGTACTGTTCACATTCTGGACCAATGGTACTTTGTTCCCTTATCTAGAAGCTCTAAAGAAGCGCTTCCCGGATATTCCAGTATTACCTATCTGGGGAGTTGGTATGAGCAGCGATACTGTAACTGAAAACATTAAAACCTTTAACTCCACTAAAGGGCCTGCTATACTTATTACTTCAGACGTAGGTCAGGAAGGTCTAAACTTATATGCCCCTTACCTTTGGAACATCGAAGTACCGCGCACTTACTCAGACTATAAGCAGCGTGCCAATAGAATCAATCGAGCAGACTCTAAAAGCAAAGGTATTGACCACACTTGGATCTTTCGAGCGGTGGCTGCGAACACGATTGAAGAACGAGCAGACGCCAAGATTCTACGTAGACGAGATGAAGCAGAAGCAATTCGTGGAGTAATCGACGAGGATGTAGACTTGTACGATGTGATAGATTTAACACCAAAAGGATTTCTATTCGGATAAAAAGGAGGTGACAAATGAACCAACACCAAGAGTAATTATTCCTCAAGGATTGGAAAATTTTGTTAAAGAAAACAATTATTACATTTGCATTATCATTAAGTTTATTTTTAGTTCCCTACACAGCATCAGCAGCAACAAAGCATCATCATGTTGCTAAGATTATTCTGAGCGCAACAACCCTAGCCAAATGGCAGAAGGTTGCTAAGTGCGAAGAAGGAGGGAATTGGGGATATTTTAGTTATTGGTACCCAGATGCATTAGGTATCGATAGACCCAACTGGATTCAGTTCGGGGGAAGTGTTGTAAAACCAAGTAGTAGAGCAACCCAAATAACCGTAGGGACAAAATTCCTAAAGGCATATACTATGAGTATGCCTGATCAACAGGGCTACTGTGCCCCATGGTAGAAAGATAAAGATAAAATGACAATTAAAAAATATGCTCAGATTCACGTTGATGTTATGGAACTGCTCCTTAGCGGAGAGATGCATAGCACACTGGTCGGCAAGCAGATTACACTCGGTGGTTCCAAGGAAAGTACCGTTAAGCAAGCCGACGAATTTGCACAATACATTGTAGATCTGCTCAAGAAGGCGGAACAATTTAGAAAGGACAATGTAAAGAGCAGCAATTCGTAGCTTATCTAGTGAGGGCGTTTCTCGCCTCTCCTGAAGGGCCTGGTCTTCCTCGGGGGTTGCAGTCGGTGTTCATACCTTGACTCCCCCCGAGGCCCTTACAGCTACTGCTTCCACATAAATATTATGGAACTAAATACACTTGACCTGAAATGGCAAAAAGATGCTGCTTGCGCATCTATGTCATCAGAAGATTATGATGCTTTCTATCCAAAACATGGCAAAGTGTTTTTGAAAGAAACCCTAGCTATCTGCAATAGCTGCCCAGTTAGTTCATCTTGTCTAGATTATTCTCTTAAGTATGAAGAATATGGCTATTGGGCAGGGACCGGCACTACTGAACGTAGAAAGATGCGCAAAGAACTTGGCATCGAATTGGTTACATTGAACTCAGAGTTCATTAGAGACCAAGTAATTGAAACAATCAAAGAAACCTACCATCCAGTTAAGATTCAAGGGCGTGGTAGAAAGACTACAGTTAAGGATGAAGTATGAAAATTGGTTTAATCGTTCCAGTTCTAAATATTTTTGAGCAGGCAATCGATCTTGTCTATAGTGCGGAGAGTGAACACGATCTAAAGGTCTTTATTCAGCCACAATATCGAGTCCAGGTGCCACTCGCAGCAGCATGGAACCGTGGCATCCGACAAGCTATTGCAGCAGACTGCGATGTCATTATTGTAAGCAACGATGATGCAATGTTTGGTCCAAAAACCATTGACCGTCTTGCGGAGAATGTACTTGATATGGATGACAAGTATGTAATGGCATTCCCAGTGGACGTGCTCGACGGTCTAACCGATCCCAGTGATATCCTGTTCGGTGATGGATGGGACCTAGACATTACTAACCCAGAAGATCAATCGTTCTCCTGCTTTGCTATCAAGCCAGACTTCTTCGACAAGTGTGGGACTTTTGATGAGAACTTTGACCCAGCTTGGTGGGAAGATGCAGACATGAAATACCGTATGCACTTGCTTGGGTACAAGACTTTACAAACAGTTGTTCCATACGTGCACTTGCGTCATCAAACTACGCAGAAGTTAAACCTCCCTCTCAACTCTATGAAGAGTGGAGAATACTTCGTAAAAAAGTGGGGTAGTGCTAAGAAAGACTTGCATGAGACTTACGTTAACCCGTATAATGATAATAGTCTAAGTCCAAAAGAGTGGAGACCGTTGTGAGCAAGATTAGAGTATTAGCCTGGGGTGACTACGCGTGTAGCACAGGCTTCGGTACCGTAATGAAAAACATTATGGGAGAAATCAATAAGTCTGGTAGCTATGAGATCGATGTCGTAGGAGTCAACTACGATGGTGGTCCATACGACACCACACTATGGCCAGGTAACCTATGGCCAGCAATCAGTGCTCTTCGTACACAAGGGCCTTATGGGGACGTTTTTGGTCGTCAAGTATTCTTAGACTTGCTCGCTCAGCGTGACTATGACATCGTATTCATCGTTCAGGATACTTTCATTGTTCAACCTATTGTCCCCCAGATTCTAGAACTCCAGCGTACAAAGCCTGAGACCTTTTCAACAATCTACTACTACCCATTCGACTGCACACCACAGGAAGACTGGGTTAAGCAGTGTGTGGCAGCTTTTGACTTCCCCGTAGCGTACACTGAATATGCTAAGAATGAGAGCCGGAAGTACATTGGTTCAGCTGCTGATAAGCAAGACGTTATTTACCACGGCACAAATACCAGTAACTTCTTCCCGCTGTCACCAGAGGGTAAGAAACGCGTTAAAGAAGAGATTTTCTCTGCTGTAAAAGATAAGTTCATCATTACCAATGTGAACCGCAACCAGGGTCGTAAGGATGTATCACGTAGCCTTATGATTCTGAAGCAGCTCCGTAATATTGGTGTCGAGGACGCATTCCTTTATATGCATATGCAGGAGACTGATTTCGGTGGTAGCATCATGAAGATGGCTAGTGCTATTGGTGTGGTCCCTGATAAGGACTTCACGATTCCCAACCCGCAGCAGTTTGGTGCTCACAGTGGGTTCCCAATCGAATTCCTCAACCAGATCTACAATGCAAGTGATCTTTACTTGACCACAACGCATGGTGAAGGATGGGGTCTAAGCATCACTGAAGCTATGGCTACTAAGCTCCCTGTCGTGGCCCCTAACAACACATCTTTGCCAGAGATTCTTGGAGATGATCGTGGTTGGAGAATTAGCAGCGGTCATACGCCTACCCACTGGGTGATCAAAGAGAATGACAATGAGCGTATGCGCCCTCTGATGGATGTAGAAGAGGCTGCTGAAACAATCAAGTACATCATGGAACACCCAGAGGAAGCTGCTCTTAGAACAGAGAATGCTCACGCATGGATTCTAGACAATACTTGGGATAAAGTTTGCAAGCAGTGGACCAATGTATTCAATAAGGCAACCAATAAGGCCCGAACAGCGCGAAAGTTCAAGGCACAAAAGTAATGCCACGCCGTGTAGTTAGCATCACACCATTCTGGAATGAGACGCATATCCTTGAATTGCGTCTAGGCATCCTAGAAGATGTAGTTGATAAGTTCTATACGGTAGAAGCATCACAGACGTTCACAGGCATTGATAAACCAATGCTAGCCAACACAATCCAGCACCCAAAACATTCTGTAGTAGCTATTGATTTCCCCAAAGATATAATGGGTAGATCAATAGCTACGCAGGAATGGGGTCGAGAGAATTATCAAAGAGATCTGATCATTGATCTCTCTGAATACGATGATGATGATATCGTTCTAATCACTGACCTTGATGAGATTCCAAACCCAATTGCTGTTAAATTCTTGAGAGATAACTTTGATCCTGATTTCACCTATGCATTCGACATGGTGGTCCATCAATATTATTTAAATAATCAAAATCTTGGCGAGGGTGTTTGGTCGAAGGCAAAAGCATGCAGTGTAGCTGAATATCGTCGCGATGGATTCTGGGCCACTGGTCTTAGATTAGATGACAATTCTATTCATATACCAAATGGTGGATGGCATTGGACATATATTGGTGACCCAGAATTTATAAAGAATAAGATTGAAGCATTCGCTCATACTGAATTCGACATAGATAATGTCAAGAGCAACCTCGAGTACCATTATGAAAATAATACAGATACTCTTGGAAGAGGTTTTCAACTTCAGTTAGTTGAACTTGACAACGACTCATACCCAAAGTATATTAGAGACAACAAAGTTAAGTACAACAAATATATTAAGGAACTTTAAATGTTTCGAATGACTTTTGATGAGTGGTTAGAATATGGTGAAGAGCATGGTTATTGCTCAGAACAATTTTGTAATACTCATGATCTTGTCCCAATGCATGAAAGTGAACAAAAAGCATGGGAAGAATATGGTGAAGACCCATGCGCCCATATGGTACGATTGGGTAGTCTAGAAGATTGGGACATTAGCAAATGATGCTCTGCTCCTATAGCTCAGTTGGAAGAGCAGGGGACTTTTAATCCCAAGGTCGTTGGTTCGAGCCCAACTGGGAGCACTCCGAACGAAGCAAATACCGTAGATGCAGCAAGCTCCTGGGAATGAGATTAAACTTCCCAACAACGGGTAGTAGCGCAGCTTGGTCAGCGCATCTGGTTTGGGTCCAGAGGGTCGGGGGTTCGAATCCCTCCTACCCGACGCAGTAGCCCTTGTAGTACAGTGGTAGTACACTAGACTTGTAATCTTGTGACGGGAGTTCGATTCTCTCCGGGGGCACGTAGTATGATAAGGTTGTTATCTGGTATGATGGTTTTTGTATAAGCCCTGATATCCCAATTGGCAGAGGAAGGGCGCTTAAAACGCCCCAAGTGTGGGTTCGAGTCCCACTCAGGGTACTAAGGAGATAGTATGGCAATGACATTAAAACAAGCAGCGACGATTATGCTAGAATTGTGTAAGATTCCTGCTGAACCGAAGCTCGTTGCAGCATTTAACAACTATGATGTTAATAGTATGTGGATCAAAAGTGTGCTTAAGGGAGCTGCTCCGGCAGCAAGCACGTTGAGTAATCCTTATTATGAGGAAGCATTAAACGTTTTACGTGCAAATGGAATTGATATTAATATCTTTGATACCAACTAGTAGAAAGAAAAAGTATGCAGAGTAAGAATAAGTTTTTTATCGCAGTACCAGTGATTGTAATTATAATCTTATTATCTATTATTGGAGCTGTTCATCTTATCCATCCACAATGGATTGGTGAGCAAACTGATAAAGCTGGATACTTCCAGAAAGCAGTGGGACTGATCACGGATGCACCACATGCTACCGCTGAACTGTTCTATTCAACCCTAGAAGACTTGGTGATCTTGTTTGTGGGCATCTCTTGGGGTAAGCGAATCTGGCACAAGGAACACAAGAAGTTTGACGAAGAACACGGAGTGAAGCACTAATGCCAACTACTTGGGTAAAAATTGAACCACGTTTGTGCCAATGTGGTTGTGGGACTATTATTACAAAAAAGGAGAAAAGATCTCAAGGTCGTTTTTGCCAGGGGCACACATTCAAATCAGCAATAAATCGTGTACCTAACCCTTCTGCTCTGACTGAAGAGGATTATGCACGAATCCGTAAGATTCCAGCATGGAGAGCTGTTTATGAATCAGTAGAAGGCATTCTAGGAGAGTCTTTTAATGGCTATGAAGTGGTTAACTATGGTACACTAGAAGAGTTGGACGATCTTATTTATTAGATCGCATGCCTCTATAGCACAAGGGATAGTGCAAAGGAGTTCTAACCCTGGGATCTCAGTTCGAGTCTGAGTGGAGGCACCAAGGATGATTAGCTCAGCGGTAGAGCAACTCGTTTACACCGAGAAGGTCGGGAGTTCAATCCTCTCATCATCCACTTGCAACGTAGCAAGAATAATGATATAGTTATTTATGAGTAAGGAGAAAGTATGCGTAAGAGTTCTAAGAGAAACTTATTTTTGTTCGGTGCTAGCATGGAAATGATTGCAGCGGGTAAGACACTAGAAATGGCTAGAAAGAGTATGGAAAAAGAAGAAGAAAGAGTCGCTAATGAGAATGCTCTACATGAGCAAAATTTTAGCCAAGAATACCAATATGTTTTTTATGAGCGTGCAGTAAAGAGTGTTTCAAAAACTGTATCGGACCTGCTAGAGATAATCGTTGCGAATGACATTGAAATCGATGATGCTATCCTATCAGAAGCAAACCGAATTCTTGTTATGATGGAATGGGTACTATTGAATGAAGGAGAAGACAATGGAAGTTAAGTTGAGCGTAAGCATCGGTGCTACCCTGCAGGTAAAGAATGCCAGGGGAGAATGGGACTGGATCAAACCAGAAGTGGGCTGCGAGATTAGTATGAACAAAAATGAGGTTGGTTCTCCAGAAGTTTTATCAGACCAATTCGCTGCTATGTGGGATCAAGTTGTAGGTCCTCAGTTTGCATCGGTCGTACAAGAGCTCATTGCTGAACAGTCTCCCAAGACAGAAGAAACTGTTGAAGAGACTGCTAATGACGTTAGTGTTGAAGAAGATCTCATTGAGGAAGAAAAGCCCAATACCGATGAGGACGACTACTACTAATGGATGAATTTGATGCGTTTGTAAAGAAACATAATATTCAACCAGATGAAATGGGCCCAGCATTTGCTGCCTGGTTATCAGGTGCCACTGGGTGGGATGGGAACTTTAAAAAGGTTGAACAATGACAGTCATCGCAGCAGCTTTGACCATTGATAGCGGTGTTGTCATCGTAGGTGACTCAGAACTTTCTACCCCATACACAAAGGACAGTGATGGTTATAGCAAAGTTTGGGTTGATGAGATCAACGAAGGTTATATTTTCGGTGGTGCTGGCAACCTAAGAGATATCCAAGTTATTAAGTATCATGTATCATGGCCTTACTACAGAGACATCTATCCTGTCGAAGAGTTCGTTGTTAAGGAAGTCGTTCCTAAGATGCGTGAAGCCCTACTCGATAACGGTGTGAAGATGGAAGAGTATGAAAGCTCGTTCATCATGGCATGGGAAGATAACTTAGTTGTTATCGATGAAAAGTTTGGCGTTACAATTCCCAATAGTGCACGGTATGCCATTGGCTCTGGCCAGAGTGAAGCTTTGGGAGCGCTTGGTAACGAGGGCGGTTGGACAAAGAACGATGTGATCGAAGCAGCAAATCGTGCTATGGTTACAGCAGTCGGTGTCAGTGGTCCATTGTTCACAATCGACACGGTTGATCTGGTTGTAAGACAAGCATGAATTATTATTTGACATCATTATCGTGGTATGATAAGATTTATAACATAAACAGTAAGGACAACTCTAATGAAGCAAAACTACATTATGCCCCAAAAGAAAGTACTCGCTACTACTCCCCTTCAGGAGGTTACGGAACCTACCTATGGGGAATCCAGCAAGGCTCAATCCCGAGCTGACGTACGTCGAACTAGTGCCAACGAAGAAGGTCTACTGATAGCAGTAGATGCCATCAATGGCTTGAATGAATTGATGTATTCTTTTGATGCAAAGGTTGCAAAGCCATTGTCACCAGTAGAGATCGATTCCTTGGCTGCTGAACTCGTTGCTGTGCGTAGGGTGAAGGATATAGTAGAAGGCCGTGAGGCATCTCTGAAGGCTTATGCGACTGAAGTAATCAATCTCAACATTGCTTCTATTGGCAACGATCCTTCAGAGACGAGTGGTTACCTTGTAAGCCCAGAGAATGGTATCAAGCTTTCGAAGGAAGTCACGGGTGGTAAACTCAATATCGATATCGATTTGCTTGAGCAAGTTCTAGATACCGATCAATTCAAATCAGTAGTAAACATTGTAGAGACTCAGACTATTACTACAAAGCCTGATGGAAGCAAGCTAATTGAGGCAACGAAGGCATACCAGTTGAACGAAGAATGCCTCGAGAAGGAACTCAAAATAGGTAACATCGGCATGGAACAGGTTGTAAAGGCGACCATGCCTGGGAAGATTCGCTCAGCTTTTTATGTCCGAAGCCTATAAGAAAAAGAAGGATAGCTTAAAGCTTCGAGACGATAAGCCATTGTTTACTGTTGCAATGGCTGCTGCTTTTTTTGATCTTAGTTCACAATCATTGAGGCAAAAAGAGCAATATCTTTTTGATTCTTTCGGTGAGCCAATCGTAATTAGCAGGACTCCTGGAGGAGATCGCAGGTATAGTCTTAATGATATACTAAAGATAGCTCATGCGCTAAGAAGAATGAATAAGATGACGGATAGACAACTTCGGTTAATTATTCTTCGTGTTGATTCTTTTAAAGAGCCAATCAAAAAAACTACGTTAAAGTATCGCAAAGGTACTATCAAAGGTGTTAGAGTAGACCCAACATGAAAAAATGCTTAATCTTACTCGATGGCCACAATATTTTTATTAGATCGTTTTCCGGTTTAATGAGACAAGGGCTTAGCGCACCAGATGGTTCTGGCACCTGGGGGACGTTCGGTGCTTTCAATACAATTGCTAGCATAGTTCGTAGGCATAACCCAACACATGTTATGATCGCCTTCGATAAAGGTCGTAGCTCAAAGCGTTTGGCTATAGATCCAGAGTATAAAGCTAATCGGAAACGTAGAGATGATAAGCCAAGAAATCCTATGGACGAAGCTTTCTCTCAAGAGTTCAAGCCACAACTTTCTGCTTTTATGGAATTATGCTTAAAGAATGGCATACCTTATATCCAATTAGAAAATGTAGAAGCTGATGATATCATTGCTACCGCAGCGTTGAGATTCTCAGAAGTGTTTGATAAAATAATCATTGTAAGCGCTGACCATGACTTACACCAATTGATTAGACATAACATCGTTGTTATTAAACCTAGTATTAGTTCCCGTGATATCGAAGAAGAAATTTTTAATGTCGAATCAGTGCTAAAAGAATGGGGTGTAGAACCTCAACGCCTGCCTGAGATATGGGCTCTGATGGGAGACAAGGGAGATAATGTCAAAGGCATCCCAGGAGTAGGACCTAAAAAGGCTACTAAACTTATCAAGGAACATGGCGATTTGAGTACTGTACTTGATTTAGATGATCCTAAGATCTCTGAGAATATTGATATTGTAAAGAAAGCATTCAGCCTGATAGAACTAGGTATCGATGAAGAATTGCCATTCCCTCCTTTAGGGCAGCTACAATTTAATCCTATCCAACCAGGTTCAGATTACTCTGATGAATTAGAAGAACTTTTTGATCTACTTGGTTTTGTACAAATAAAGGATAGATGGAAACATCACAACCTGTGGTTAGATGCCCCTAGATTTGGTAAAAGATTACGATGACAAATGTCTGATTGGATTATCAACCCTAACTTAGATATGGTAAGCATCCTAGCCCAATATAGCCGCTTTTTAGAAAGTGATTATAGGATGGCTATAGAACATTTAGAAATCCCTAGGACATTCGAAGAGAATGATACCAAAACAGGTCGAAACTTCTTAATAATAAGTTATAAAGAAGCTCCATGGGTAGTTGCTAAGAGTGTGTTTCTTTGCTTGAAGCTAGCTGGTCCAGATAGCGTAGTTGTAAAGACGTATAGCTTAGATGATTATTTCATGGTGCAAAATGTGTTCGAAAACTTTGGTGAAGGTGTACGTACTAAAGTTTTATTGACAATGCATGATGAGTTAAAACTCAGTAACGATTGGCGTGATGAGATAGAATTGTCAACAGATATAATAGTGTTTGGTGATTCCAACGCCATGGAAGCATTCCGTGAATACGAAACAGTAGACCGTCGTGTATGGGAGCATGGTTTCAAGTTTAGTTTTGGTGTCGTAAAATCAGAGAACCTTAACATGACAATCATCAGACAAATCTGTTTTGATTTCTTCAGCTTTTATGGTGAAGGTACATTGGCACCAAAGTTCTATTTCATCATTGGGCCGATAACAAAATCTATGGTAAAGCATTTCAGTGCAACGATGCAATCTTTGTACGAGATAGCGATCGACGAATACCGCAGTAAGCTTCCATTGACCCGTAAAAGCGATTTAGCAAAGAACCTCGTTGAAGCGAATCACTACGCTAAATTTGTACGCATTGATAGTTTGAACTCAAGAGAAAAGTTTGATAAGCTCTACGGTGACATAAGATTGATTCATGTTGATGATCTAGAGCAGATCGGTGATTACATCGATAAAGTTGGTGATAGTATTAGTACTATCGCAGTGAACTTTGAAGATGATCATGATGTGCTAGACTATCTAGAAGATCGTATGGTCATGAGAGTTTGTGAAGTTGGAGAAATGCAATTTCCAGAATTCTTTGAGCAGTATGACAACATAGATGATTTCAATATCTATGCACCAGAGGAAGATGATCTAGATTGCTTCTTTAACGGTGATGAAGACTATATTTAATTCTTAAGTAAGGAAAGAGAGGAAGTAACCGTGACAGGTTTATTGTCAAAACCATGCATCCAAAAGTTGTATGATAAAATTATTGGGATTAAGATCTATAGAATGCTGTTGACACTCTGTGTAGCAATTAGTATTTTATTAATTATCCCAATCGTACTGGTGACATCACCAATTTTGGTTGCATGGGATCTAGCTAAAAATGTAATAAATAAAAAGACAGCAATCAAAGAACAGAACAGTGACGGATTCAAAAGTTTCTGGGATAATTTCAATGATAAGCAAGACGGATGGAATAAGATGGGTAAAGATTAATGGATAAAATTCAAGACAAGTTAGCTCAAGTATCAGATGTAATGTTCGAAAGAAACATTGCTATCATTGCGGGTAAACGCCAAGAAGTACAAATCTTTAGTGATGGTTTTGTCTACGAAGGTTTCCTGTGCGGGCTTGACGAAAAATGGGTACAACTCTATGGGCATGAAGAGAACAATAAAGATAACATTGATTCTCAGTGGAGATTCATCCTAATAAGCAAAGAGAATATTTCAGCGATTGGACCCACTGGTCGTAACCTAGGTGATATCGATGAAGTAACACGCGTTTGGATCAGTAAGAAGATTCAGATTTTTTCAGATGTTTCTGAAAAGTTTCTGTCAGCAAAGGTAAACAAAAATGACAATAGAAGAGAAAAGCTTTGATGGACCTCTTGCTAACTATGATGATGATAGTTACGATGAGATAGTAGAAGTAGAACGAGCAGCAAGTAAAGAAGATCTCGTTAAAGAATTAGATTTGTCAAAAGCTAATGCACGAGAATTGTTGTTGTATTTTTGTAGTAGATTCAAAGAGACTCAAGGCTACGACTACAACGTAGAGTGGGTCAAAGAAACATCGATTCTTAAGTCTTTTAAAGAACGTTATGGTGATAACGCTGGGTTAATGATTGAGCTCCTTTTTGATAAGCACAAGGGCAAGATTAATGATAAGGTGTTCACTATTACAGCTTTTAGTCAGGGCAGTAAATGGATGCAAGACATCCTTTACGTTGAGTTGCAACAAGATAAAATTAAAGAAGAAAACCGACCAAGTTCAGAAGGGTTAATGTCAACTGATGATTTCCTTAAACGATTCAATGTTTGATTGGCAGAAGGATTATGTCAATCTCAAGTATGATTTCCTAGACGATGATGAGATCGACTACCTAGCATTAAAGTACCCACAGTTTGAGACCTTCAATAAGCGTGGTTGCCCCACGTGCGAAGATCGATCATGTGGCGATTGCAAGATTCAGCTACAGCTTTATAAGCACTACCTGCGTGCAGGCATTGGTTTGAATTATCAGAAGCTAAGCTGGGAAGACTTCCACGGTGATGAGAAGGCATCGGACCTCGCTCGTATTTACCTAGGTCAGCACAAGGAATTCGTCAAGGGTGGTATGGGATGCTTGTACCATGGTTCATGGGGAACCGGCAAGACACTCCTTACTAGTCTTATCGCTAAAGAATTGGTTAAGCTAGGCTACAAGGTGTACTTCGCTACCTTCACCCAAATGGTTGACGAGTTCACCCGTGGTTGGGGAAGCAATGAGGACAAGGCTCGTTTCGAGAGCAAGGTAGTAAAGAGTGATGTATTCTTCTTAGATGACATTGGCAAGGAATTCCGAACCAAAAACAATCTTAGTGAAGCAACATTCGACCACGTGCTTCGTCAGCGTGCGCTCGATAACCGACCAACATTCATCACCACGAATATGACGATTGAAGAATTGAACGAGGGATACGGTAGTGCTATTTTCTCATTGTTGAAAGAGCGTATGATCGTTCACAACATGGAAGGTATCGACTACCGTGAGTATGCAAGAAACCGTACTCTAGATGAGATTAAGACCGGACAAGTAAGAAAGATTTTGTAATGGATATTGAACGCAGCCTTATAAAGCATTTCACCAACCTAGAGAGCTTTCAAAAGATTTGGGACCAAGGTATTCGTAGTGAGCACTTTTTCGATGTAGGAATCCGGGAGCTGTTTGACTACAGCCTTGATTACTACGTCCGCAGTGAATTCAAGCAGACGGTGACACAAGATTTCCTAGAGACAAAGTTTGATGATTATTTTGATCGTCATGACTGGCCAGAAGAGGAATACCTTGTTGGTGTACTCATCGAAGAAATGGTGACAAAATACCGTAAGTCAACTGCTCAGGGCGCATTACTACAAGCAGCTAACGCTTTGGATAAGGACCCTGAAGAAGGCATCTCGATCGCTTTAAGTAACCTTTCAAGAATCCAGAGTGACACTAGCACCCGTGCACGTATTGAAATCTATGGCGAAGGTTATGACCGCCGTGTTAACCAATACATGGATGAAGTTGCTAACCCTACAAAGGATAAGAAAGGCATTTATCTTGGCTGGGATGCTCTTAATGACCACATGTATGGGATCCGCAAGGGTGAGCTTGCCGTGGTCGTTGGTATCCCAAACGTTGGTAAGTCATGGGTTGGATCAGTAATCGCACTAGAGGCAGCACGACGCAAGAATAAGGTTTATTTCGCATCGCTAGAATTGAGCAAGGAGCTTACGCTCATGCGACTCGACTGCCTAGTCAGTGGTGTCCCTTACACTCGTTACGAACGTGGTGAACTTACTCCTAATGAGTTGAAGCGCCTTAAAGATGCTCGGGAAGAGATCATGGAATTTGGTGAGTACCTTCTTATCGATTCTCCAAGCAAGAAATCTGAGCGTAGTGTCATGGAACTTTATTCCAAGGCTAAGCATTGGGGTGCCGAACTTATGGTAGGTGACCAACTGTCATGGATCACTACTGATAAGAACTTCGGTTCAAACAGCAACTACCAATCGTTGCAAATGTCTGAAGTAATCACCGATGTCGCAGCTACTAATCGTGAGATGGGTATGGCATCCGTATGGCTTGCTCAGTTCAACCGTGAGGCTACGAAGAGTAAGAAGGGTCGTGGTGGTCTAGGCAATATCGGCCTTAGCTCACAGATCGAACAGATCGTAGACATTGCTCTCGGAATCGGCTGTACTCAGGAGATGAAGCGTCAGGAAGCTCTAGTGCTTGATATCATGAAGAGCCGACGAAGCAACCTCAAGTCTTGGATGATGAGCATGGAGTTGCATGATCGAACCAACTTGAGTATTGTCAGAGAGTACGAAGAAGCTAACGCTGAGTAATACACGGGTGTGGTGGTCTAGAATTTTGCCTAGTCCACCATACCTGTTGTAAAACCTGCTAGTATGATAAACAGTGCAACAATAGTAGAGAAAGTTAGTAAGTATGCAAACATTTTTACCCTATGAAAGCTTCAAAGAGTCAGCTGCATCGCTAGACCGTCAGCGTTTGGGGAAACAGCGGGTCGAAACTATGCAAGTTATGAAAGCCCTATTCGATCCTTCCTACGGTTGGCAGAACCATCCAGCTGTAAATATGTGGCGTGGTCACGAATGGTACCTTTATCTGTACCAGCTTGCTATCTGCAATGAATGGACTTCACGCGGGTATAAAGATACTTGCCTAGAAAAAACCACAGACATCATTCTTGGTAAGCCATTCGGATTGACAAAGCCTGATTGGTTAGGCAATGAAGAATTCCATCGCAGTCATCGTAGCAATTTGACACGCAAGCTGCCTGAACATTATAATCAATTTTGGGATGAAGCAAATGATCTTCCCTACGTCTGGCCAGATGAAATCCTTGTACCATGAACTGCTTTAAACTCGGAGAGAAACTATGAATTTTAAATGCTTGTTAAAAGGCCATGGCTACGGTAAGTGGTGTGAAGCTGTTAGGGCAAACGAATATGGTGAAGTCCCAATAATTATTCGCTACTGCAATAATTGTAAATCAAGAGACTGGGTGAAGAGAGTATGAACTGCCGACACTGTAAGGAAACTCTCGTACAAGTAGATCTTGAAAATGGTGATTGGTTCCCCATCCATGAAGGTTGGAGGCAGAATGTCTACACTCATCAAGCACCAGCCCGACCACCGAATCGCAGAAACGGAGAAGCCATGACCATCAAAACATTTACCGTGTACCGCAAGGGCGACTTAAGCGAAACCCACGACGAAAATCAACGACCATTTGGGCCAGACATTGCCGCCTACTGGGGTGTTGTTTTCCCAGACGGAACCTGCGTTCTCCGTTGGAACGGTCCTTCGGTGTCCCACAGCATTTGGGCCTCGTTCGAGGACGCCATGAAGGTCCACGGACACCCCGAACCTCGCTATGGCACAGAGATTGTGTGGCACTCGTGACCCCCGCCGGACGCCAAGCCCTACGAGAGAAGCACAGCAAGCGTCTTAATGACGGGGGGCGGTGCTTGACTTGTGGTGGAGCAATGTCACACCCCTGCGACGTAATCAAGGTACTAGACGCTTACGAAGAACTCTATGATGATAATAAGAAAACATTAGAAGCATTGACGATAGCGTTGAATTTTGCCCAATCACTAGCAAAGATGATCCCATGACTGAAGACGAGCGCCAAGCCCTACGAGAGAAGCACCGAGAAATATTTGATGATTACGGCTCAATCTGCGATTACTGCGATAGGTGCGGTTGTGGCGAGTATTACGTGGAGTGGCCCTGCGACGTAATCAAGGTACTGGATGCTTACGAATCATTGATTGAATACCATTATCATGATGGGGATACTGACCGAGAGGACCCGTGGTGTAGGACTTGCTGGAAGCCATATCCCTGCGAAAAGGGAAAGGCTTTAGGACACCCTGACGGAGCAGAAGTATGACCCCCGAAGAACTACCTAATCTTGTTGGTTTTGGTACAGTTTTTGAAGCTTATAAAAAGGGTGAACCAGTCTATATTATCAGTCGTGATGGTTCATTAATGCCCTGACAATGGGGGGAAGGTGAGTATTATCTATGAACGCTGAAGAACTTGTAAAAGATGTAAAGACCTGTAAAGGATCACTTTGTATGTTCCATGGGCGTATCTTTGGATGTCACCAAGAGGATGAGAATTGTAATGCATGATATATTCAACGGCCTCAACGCTTATGTGGTGCTACAAGACATTTTAGGAGTAGGCGAGATCCATGAGAGTGGCGATGAGCTTATTCACTCGTGCCATCTCCGCATTGGCAACCATAAGAATGGGGATCAAAGCCCCAGTGCTAGCTTAAATAAAGATACTCTATTGTTTAATTGCTTTACGTGCGGGGGCGGTAGCGTAATTTGGCTAGTTCAGAACTCACTGAATGTAAGCCGTGAAGAAGCCGTTGCAATCCTCATGGGAGAAGCCAATGGGACTACGATCGTGCCGATTGAGGATTTTATCAAGCGTTTGGAAGGTGTTTTCGAGCAAAACCATCATGAACGTACTGATATCCCCATCTACAGTGATACATTGCTTAGACGTTGGGAAGGTCCATGCGACTACCTTACCTCCAGAGGGGTCTCAGAGGCCGTACAACGGGAGATGCGAACTGGTGTAGAGAAGAACCGGTCAGAGGTCCAAAAATCCCCACAGGGAGAGCGGATGGTTGCTGTCGATAGGGTTGTAATACCACATTTCATGAAAGGTCAACTAGTTGGATGGGTAGCACGTAAGCTACAAGATATTCAAGGAATTCCCAAGTACAGGAACTCTAAGGGTTTCCCTCGAGGTGCATGGCTGTTTAATTTGGATAATGCAATCTTGCACGATGAGGTGTACGTTGTTGAGAGCCCAATGAGCGTCCTTGTGATGAAAAGTCGGGGTATTGATAACGTCGTAGCAACATTCGGCGCAAAAGTTGATGCTAGCCAACTCGCTTTGCTACGTAATTTCTCTCGGGTGATTATCTTTATGGATGGTGACGCCCCTGGTCGTATGGCCACGAGTCATCTTATAGAGAGTTTAGGGAGTTATACGAAATTATCTATAATTGAGACCCCCGATGATGAAGATCCTGCTACGCTAGATGTTATACCCGCTTCAGTAAATTCTTTTGAGTATCAGTTAAAACACTGCTTGACTTACAGCAGTTAAGCTGCTACTATTGAAGATGCAGTACAACAACAAAATAATAAAATACATACAGCCCTAGGGCTTTTAATAGAAAGATAAACTAATGGCGTTGCAAAAAGGCATGGCTGCCGTAAAAGCCAGTATTGAACGTTCACAACAGAGTCAAGGCCCTCGAACGTATGAGCAGACTAAGTGGTTCTATTGGCGGTCTACAGAGACAAAGGCTCTGCGATTCCTGACGGATTCCAACGACATCTACGTCGTGCCAGTGCATGACAAGGTCCCTACCTTCGACGGTAAGACGACAGCTTTCGTCTGCCGTAGTGCGTTCGAAGAGTCTTGTGAGCTTTGTGCTCGTGAGAAGGGCACCCCTGGTGCGTACCGTCGTGATGTTGGTTATGGCATTGCCGTACTTCGTGAAGAAGTTAAGGAAAATGGTAAGACCACTGGCTACCGTGATGTTACTGAAGAGTACGAAGACGTGGTAGACGGTAAGACTGTCATCAAGAAGCGTCCTTATGTCGGCATCGTCTCACAGGGTATGCGAAACTTCTGGAATCAGATTGCTGTTATCTCCGAGAAGTATGGGTCACTTCGTGATCGTGAAATCGAGATTATGCGACAAGGTGCTGGTACTGACACCACGTACATGGCATTCGCCCAACCTGAGAAGGAAATCGCCAACATGGACAGCCGTTACGAGAAGTTTGTACCAGACCTTGAGGCCTACCTCAAGCGTATTGGTTCAGCCGAGTACTACGACGCGAAGATCCGTGGTATTGTTAAGGATAAGATGGATAAGAAGCCATCTAGCTCCAGCAATTACTCCGCACCAGCAATGGCTGTTGAAGAAGAGTACGCAGAGGATGACTACGTATCCATTGAGGAAGAAACCACCGCAGAGCGTTTGCAGCGTAAGCTAGCAGCTCAGGCATAACGTTTGCTTCCACAAGCAAAACCCAGCTAGTATGCCCAGAGTGCACACCATAAGCGATCGTTGCGCTCTGGGTATGCTAGTTACCAAAACAAAAGGAATGAATATGTCGTTTACTGTACTAGAAGATAAAGTAGTAATTAAGATTGCACAGGTAGAAGAAACCACTGAGAGTGGCCTTTACATCCCTGATTCAGCTGCTGCCATGCCAGAAACTGGTGTTGTGGTTGCCGTAGGTCCTGGTAGAGTTACCAGTAATGGCACCCTGCTGCCTACTGGCATTAGTGTTGGTGATACAGTAGTATTTAGCAAGCGTTCTGCGCAGAAGATTGTGATCGAGGATGAAGACTATCTTGTCTTCCTTTCTGACCACATTCTTGCTATTGTAGAAAACTAGTTTGCATTAAGTTTCGGGTCCTGGTATCCCCTTCCAACGCCCGTGAAGTAGCTGAAGTCTAGGATAGGCTGCTTCCTCCTCCATATAGTAAGGTTGAATCATGACAGATAAATTAGTCGCTTTACACGTTCATTCAGAGCACAGTTGCCTCGATGGTCTCGCAACAATCGATGATATTGTTAACCGTGTAGTAGACCTTGGGCAGAGTGCCGTAGCTATTACCGATCACGGTGAATGCAGTGGCCACCTACAGCTCCAGCATGCAGCTGATAAGGCTGGTATCAAGCCCATCTATGGCATGGAAGGTTACTTCACCGAGAATCGCCATGAGAAAGCTGGCAAGAAGGGCGAGAACTACGACCACATGACAATCCTGGCAATGAATTCCAAAGGCCTAGAGAACTTGTGGTCACTTTCCAGCCTTGCTTATATCGAAGGTAGCTACTACGGCAACCCACGCTTCGACTGGGAACTACTGGAAAAGTACAATGAAGGGCTTATCATCACTGGTGGTTGCATGGGTGGTTGCATCGGTAAGCACCTTAAAGATGAAGGTAATTATTCAAAGGCTGTAGAGCGTATCGGTCGATACCAAGCGATCTTTGGTGAACGATTCCACCTAGAGCTGCACACGTATCTTGACCCAGAGAGCAACGAATGGAACTTGCGCGTTGCAGAAGCTGCTCTTGACTACAGCGTTCCTCTGATTACCGTAGCAGACTCTCACTACGCTAAGCCCGACCAGTGGTATGCGCATGAACTCATGACAGCTATCCAGATGGGCAAGACCATCAATGACCCATCACGGTTCAGCTATGGTTCTAATCAGTTGTGCCTCTTCTCAGAGGAAGAGACTCGTAGCCGTTTAAGCTATCTACCCGATTCGATTGTTGACGGAGCTATCAAACGTACTGGTGAGATTGCTGATATGTGCGATGCTCGGGTACCAGGCTCACGTAAGATGCCTGTATTCTACAATACTGCCAAGATGGACGAACGTAAGATGCGTGAGACTGCCGAAGAAGGCTTCGCCCGTAAGATCGTTGGGCATACCGCTGAAGATATGATTCAGGTATATCGAGACCGCCTAGAATACGAGATCGAAATCGTTACCACTCGTGGATTCCCAGGCTACTTCTTGACCGTACAAGACCTCATCAATTGGAGTAAGAGTGAAGGATTCCTTGTAGGACCTAGCCGTGGATGTTTTTTACCTGGATCTTATGTAGGACAGTGTAATGGAGAACATAAGTTAATAGAGTTAATAGAGAAAGGTGACAAGGTAACAAATTACTTTGAAGGTGAAAGTACGGTTATTAATACATTTGTTTATGAAATCGATGAAGATATAATTTCATTAGAATTCGAAGACGGTGCGATAATAAAATGTACGCAAGATCATAAGTTCTTGACTCAAAGAGGTTGGGTGCCTGCCATCGAATTAACGCTAGATGACGAGGTAATAGAACATTATGCAAGTTTACAAGACGACGAACAAAATTAACGGGAAATTTTATATAGGGCAAGATACACACGATGATCCAAACTATTATGGGTCAGGGGTTGCCATCGTGAATGCTATAAAATTTTATGGAAAACTTAATTTTTTTAAAGAAGTACTCCAAGTTTGTAATACTATAGATGAACTCAATCAAGCAGAGATAGAATGGATTAGCAAACTAGATGCTAACAACAGGAAAATAGCTTACAATATACAACCAGGTGGTAACCAAAAAGATTCGTATACAAATAACCCTAATAGAGAAGAGATTCTTAGAAAGTTAATAGAATCTAATGCAAGAGTTAATAATGATCCCGTGCTATCTAAAGCCAAACAAGATAAAACCACCGAAACAAAGATGAAGAATGGTACTCATCCTTCTTTGCCTGGAATGAAAAAAAAGTATAGTGAAGCTAATAAGGGTAGAGTATTTACAGAAGATACTTGTAAGAAAATTAGTGAAGCTAATAAAGGCAAAGCAAAGACTGAAGAACATAAAAAAAAGTTATCTTTAGCTAAAAAGGGGAAGCCTTCATCCAACAAAGGTAAGAAAATGAGTAAAGAAGGCATAGATAATATCAAATCGTCATGGACTGACAATCGTAGAGTTAAACATTCACAAATATTTTCTGGTAGGATTGTTTCGGAAGAAACTAAGAAAAAAATATCTGAATCTAAAATTGGGAAACCTGGCACACCGCATACGGAGGATTCTAAGAAGAAAATCTCTGAAGCCAATAAAGGGAAAATATTCTCAGAAGAATCACGAAAGAAAATGTCAGAAAGCAGTAGGGGACAAACTGCATGGAATAAAGGTATCCCATGCACAGAAGAAACAAAAGAAAAGATTCGTCAAAGTATTTTGAGTAAGAGAGAGAAAAATGAAGCTAAAATCAAAGACGATTGAGCACTATGTAGGCCCAGTCTATGATATTGGTGTATCGTCACAAGATCATAGTTATATTATTGGGAATAAAGTTGTCCACAACTCAGCTGGTGGTTCATTGCTGTCATACGTAATGGATATTACTGAGGTAGACCCTATCCCATCCGGCCTTATCTTCGAACGGTTCCTTAACCCTGAGCGCGTAAGTATGCCAGATATTGACATCGACATGCCAAAGCTAGAACGTGGTATGGTACGCGTTTACCTCGAAAAGAAGTATGGCCGTTATAACATTGCTTCGATTGGCACATCGAACACCTTAGGGCCAAAGCAGTCAATCAAGGATGTTTGCCGTGGTTTAGGTATCAACAAGGAAGACACTCAAGAGATGTGTGACATCATTGAGGATGACTGGAACCTTAAGAACCGTGGTGCCAGCTGGGCAGATGTTATGCATCAGTATTCTAAGGATTATTCGCCGTGGATGGTAAAGTATCCTAAGCTATTCGATAATCTTCCTGAGTTTGTCAATCACATTCGTCACACCAGTGCTCACGCTGCAGGTATCGTAATCAGCAAAGATACACTCATCGGTGCTATGCCATTGCGCTACAGTCCTAGCCAAGATGATATCCGCACACAATTCGATATGAACGGTGTAGACGAGCTTGGGTTCGTCAAGATCGACTTGCTCGGACTCCGCACACTTAGCACACTTATGGCTGCATTAGATCTAATCAAGGAGAGCAACGATGGCACCCTACCTTTCCGTCATTTCTATGAATGGAACTACGACTGGGACACCTATTACAACGATAGTGCTGTCTGGGACTCCATCTGCACCGGTAACAATATTGGGTTATTCCAAATCGAGACAGGTCCCCTTAGAAGTCTGGTTAAGCGATTCCAACCAAGAAGCATAGAAGACCTCTGCACCATGATTGCCATCTACCGCCCAGGTATTACTCGGTCAGTAGACTCTGAGACTGGACTTAATCTTCTCGAGATGTACATGCAGAAGCGTGAGGGCAAGCGTAACGTAACGTATAAGCACCCTAAGCTACGCGACATCCTCGGTGTATCCTACGGTAGTTTCGTTTATCAGGAACAGATCATGGAAACATGTGTAGCGCTAGCTGGTTATACCATTGTTGAGACTGACCGTGTTCGTAAGGCAGTGGCCAAGTCTAACTATGAGGACATGAAGGACGAAGCTGAGATCTTTGTTCAGAAGTGTATCGACAATGGAATCGATAAAAAGACTGCAGAATCTATTTTTGATGATATGCGTGCCTTTGGTATGTATGGTTTCAACAAAAGTCACGGTTATGGTTATTCAATGCTCTCCTACTGGACTGCATGGGTGAAGCATCATTACCCGCAGGAGTTCATGACTGCATTGTTCCGTACTAATCCCAACGATAGTGTTATTTACCAGCGTGAATCTCGCCGTATGGGTATTGAGGTCCTTGGTCCAGACATTAACGAGAGCGGTGACAACTTCACACTCACTAGCGATGGGAATATCCGTTATGGTCTAAGCAAGGTTAAGCACGTTGCAAACGCTGCAGCTGAGATCAATAAGTTTGGCCCATTCGCTAGTATGGAAGACTTCTTGAACCGTGTGCCGACAAAGCGCATTAACAAGCGTGTTATTGTATCTATGATTAAATGTGGTGTCTTCGATAGTTTATGCGGTGACCCAAAAACTGCTTTGTACGAGTATTACAAGACCCGTAAGGAATATAAAAAATATGTTGATAATAATTGCGATGCTGTTTGTATTTATTGTGCTGGACGTGACAATTATTTCGATTGTCTTTCAATCAACGTTGAAGCGATTGATGCGCGTGGTGCTAACGAACAGGACCTTTTGGGTACTATGGTTAGTATTGATCCTCTTGCTGATTACATCGAAGTAATTGAAGAAGAACACAATTTCCCCGGAGAGAAGCACATGTTCCAAGGTGAGAAAGCAATGCTCGGTGGTATCGTAACCATGATCAAACCATTGGTAACAAAGAAGGGCAAGCACCCAGGATCCGAAATGTGCCAACTATGGGTGGAACTACCGATCTCTAGCCTTGAAGACGATACGCTTGAAGAAGAAGAAGAATTATCGCAGAGAGATGAGACAGTACAGATCGTCGCATTCCCAGAAGCTTATAAAAGGGTGAAGAATGAGCTTGAAGTTGGTACACCTGTTCTGGTCCAAGTTGAGAAAATGCGTGATGGCTTAAGCTTAAGAAGTGTATTCCGACTTGACAAACTTAAAACCGATGCAGTAATATAATTACAGTTAAGAAAGGGAGCTCAATGGCTCGTACAGCATCAAAAATGAAAAGATGGCGTTGTCCAAAATGCAGCGAAGAGATCCAAGCAATTGGTAGCGCAGTAGCTCACCGTTGCACCATGAACAAGAACCTGACCACTATGTGGGAACTAGTAGAGGAATTGTGATGAAGTATACAAATCTAGAGAATAGCAATATTAAATTATTGGCACATGAACCAGACGAATGCAAAAGTCCTGATGCATGTACGATTCATAACCGCACAGACCACCATATGCGGAGCTTTAAGCAATTCTATCGATTTGGTCGTGGCATCATGGAACGTATCTGTAGCCATGGCGTAGGCCATCCAGACCCAGATGACATCCGCATAATTAATAAGGCTGACGACGGGGTACATGACTGCGATGGTTGTTGCATCCGTTTTGCTACTGAGGAAGAGTACGCTGATTCTCAGAAGTATGGTGAATGATGCACTTGTTTCTATTCCTAACTATATTAGTAGTAGCAACAGCATATGTAACTTTTCTCTATAAGTTTTGGGATGGTCGCACCATTGACGGTATGGACTTAGAAGGCATCTATACCTGGAGCGCAGTGCTCTTTTCATTTATACTTAGTATTATTCTCATAGAAGTGATGGTGGGTGTATGGCAACTGACTCAGTAGTGGAAAAATGGAATAGGTATTGTAAGTGTAGCCACGTAGAAGTTGCTCATATAGGATATACCCCCTATGGCTATAACCCAAACTTTAGTTCTTTCAAATGTACCGCTTCTATGCATATTGATGACTACTCGTACCCATGCCGTTGTGATGTCATCTATAAATCTATGGTGAATGGAATACAGTGCTGGAGTTGTGATTCAACAGTCCCAGTGAACAAAGTTGTATGGCGTGGTGATTTTAAAGATGATGAAGATCTCTGGAAAGAGATCGAAGAAGAGTATTATGTAGTTAGACAGACTCACACCGGTGCTCAAGCTCGGGTAAAAGAAACACATTATCTGGAGCTTGAAGCGCACAAGCTATACTTAAAGAAATTACACGAAGAAGGATTGTAGTGCAGATCACCATAAACATTGATCAGAGAACGTACCAGAACTTGATGCGTGACGCTCAATACTATAGAATTACTGGCATAGAAGATTTCATCGAAACTAAATTAGAGGAGCTGTATGGCTAAAGACGCGATCGATAAACTTATTTCAGATTTAAATAAGTTCACACCGGAAGGCAGTCTTAAACCACTTGTTCTACGTGGTAACAGTATCGAAAAGGTGAATGCTATCCCTTGCTTCACACCCGCATTAGCGTACCTTCTGGGTATTGGTGGATGGCCTGAGGGTAAGCTCATCGAGTTCTTTGGCAAAGAACACTCTGGTAAGACTTCATTCGCTATTATGGCATTGAAGGACTGCTACGATTATTACAAGGGCGAAAAGATGGTCGCCATCATTGACCTTGAACACCGTTTCAACCCTGAATGGGCAGAGAAGCTTGGGCTTAAGGTCGATGACAACCTAATCGTTGTACAGCCACCAGACGCAGAGACAGCTACTGATATGATGGTTGCCCTAATTAAGAGCAAGCAAATTGGTGCTATTGTGTGGGACTCCGTAGGAGCAGCAGCTACTAAGCACAGCATGCAGCAACTCACTGATAAGAACGATAAGATGGGTGGTAACGCTGCCGTTATGAAGCGTAACGTCCAGACTGTTGCCCCATTAGCTAACCTGTACGGTGTCACCTGTTTCTATCTTAACCAACTCCGTGCTGATATGGATGGGTACAACCGTCCCATGACTCCAGGTGGTCACGCAGTCAAGCATGCGATGAGTGTACGTATCTACCTACGCCCAGGTAGCGATAAGTACTTTGACAAGATCAACGGTGAGAACACCCAGGTTGGTAACCCAATTGTTGTCAAGACAGTAAAGAATAGCTATGGCCCTCCATTCCGTGAGGGTTGGACTGATTTCTACAGCCAGCCGTGTACTTTCTTGGACCATCCAGGTATTGATACGAAGCGTGACCTTGCTCGTATGGGTATTTTGCTAGGTGTAGCCACCCGTGGTGGTGCTTGGTTCACTTGGAGAGATATTAAGGCTCAAGGCCGTGATACTTTCTTCGAACAGATTTGGAATAGTGGCATGGCAGAAGAATTCGAAGCAGAGATCGTAACTGCTATCAAAAAGGGCTCAGGTATGGCAGTGGTAGAAGATGATGATTTCTTCGGTAGACCATTGACTGATGCAAAAGATGACTTACACGACCCAGAAGTTTAGAAAGGAAACATAATGAATATTGGAGATACAGTAACTACAGTTAATTCACTAGGTACCATCGTTGGTGTTGCCACGAATGGTTTGCCAATCGTTGAATGGGCTTCTAAGGAATACATGACCTATGCGCCAGAAGAGCTCATCGTTGTAGAACTTCCTGAGCCCAATGACGAACTTAACCCGATGAGCGAAGAAGAAGAGGAAGCGTATCAAAAATGGCTTCTTGCTAAGCGCGAAGAGAAGACAGAGTCATTCGTTAAGATGGTAGAAGAAAAGATTGAAGAAAACAACAAAGAAAAAGGCACAGAATGACTGAGCACGAAGAAGAATACGAAGGCGTAACCCTTTACGTTGATGCTGAAGGATGGCCAGATAACCTAGAAGGGTTGCACCTCATCGAACAGAATGTATACATGGAAAATGGTAAAGTCAAGATCATTGGCGACCCAATCTGGAAATTTGGGGAGGATGGATGAGTTGGATTGGACATTTTTGCCATGAATGCCATGTAAAGTTTATAAAGGCTAGAGACTATATCATTCATCACAGTGAGAATCACTTGTCTAGCAACCAGAGTAAAGATTCTATAGAATGGGAAGAGTCACTCGCTAGGCAGAAGTTTAAGGAACAAGAATGACGTACGAACCAAAAAAAGCTAATTGTAAGAACTGTCACCGTAAGTTCGGTGATATCAGAGAAATTTTACAAGGCGCTGATGGAACATGGGTTCATCAAACGCGCTATTATGATGTTAAATGCAACCCTTTTGATACTTGGGTGGCTGAACCCGAGGAGGGGTGATGGAAGAAAAAGATAACATGGACAGATTAAAGCATGGTTGGGGAGAACGTTTACTCCACATACAGAATTCACCTGGGAACCCTTTGAACTGGTTCAAGAAAGAAGAAGATGATGGCAACGCCGAAGAAAGCTGAAATGACTGAATTCGAAAAAGTCATCAAAGAAATCACAGATCTTCATAATAAGAAGCAATCAGACTATGGTCGTCCAGAACAGGGCGACCCATTCGCCAATGTCCGTGCCAGCGAAGATTTCGGTATCCCTGGTTATTTAGGTGCTGTTATCAGGGCCAATGACAAAGTCAGACGAATCCAGAAGTATGCTCGTGGTGGTACAATGGTTAATGAATCTGTCGAAGATTCTCTGTTAGATGCAGCAGTATACTTTATCATCGCTCTGTGCCTATTCAGGGAAAACGATGGGAAACAAGACCAGACTGTGGAGGGATGATCCAATGGAATACACCAATGCCTACCTCGTGAATAGGGTAACCACACTCGAGGCGATGCTAAACCGTGTCAAAGAAGTTATTGAACTCGTTGGAGTGGATGACGATATCAAAATTCCTATGATTAAGGGTACATTAAACCCTTATGGGGTTACTAAGCAAGTGCCAAACAAAAATGAAGCGTAACCTATGGAGAAAAGTAGAACGTGAAGGCGATTGCTGGGTCTGGACTGGTAGTACAGCTAATCGAGGGTACGGTAGCATCCACCACGATGGTAGGAACGGCTATCTTCCTCACAGACTAGCCTATGAGCTCCTGGTTGGGCCGATACCTGAAGGTTTAGTACTTGACCACATGTGCCAGAATAGACGCTGTGTGAACCCTAAACATTTGGATCCTGTGACAAACCGTGTTAATATCTTACGTGGTAAGAGTGTTGCAGCCTTGAACTTCATCAAGACTGAATGCGTCAATGGCCATCCATTCGATCAGAAGAATACAAAAATTAGGAAGGATAAGACAAGATCATGCAGACAATGCGAAAAAGATCGTCTAAAAAAGTTCAGAGAAAATCAAAAGCTACAAAAGCACCAGAGGTAAAAATGGGTAAGAAGATCGATATGGCAATTGATTCTGTCTACGCATTGACAGTTGAAGCCTATGGTAAAGTTGATCATCATGCCAGTGAACATGATTTTGGTTATGCTCAGGGTCTTACCGAAGCTATGAAAGTTCTGCGTGATATCCAGCAGGGCAATAACCGTAGGTTCCCTCGTTACTAATGGGGACAGAAAGCTACTGGCGTCATGAGCACAGCAAATTGCAGGAAGAATTGCGTCAAGTGTATCAACAAGTAAACTATTACGTCAATGAGAATACTAGATTACGTGAAGAGAATGAAATACTGAAAGATCATTTCATGGGATCTGAAAGCAAGGTAGAAAATGAATGAATGCAAGCATAGCAAAGAAGTAAATGGTAAGCTCGTACCTTATCACTCTTATTTCTGCCCAGATTGTGATGAACGACTCATCCCGCAGGAGATGAATCCTTGTGCACACCCAAAGCGTAGAGATGGAACATGTGTAAAGGTAGGCTGTTATGGAAAACTTTGAAGATAAATGCTATCATGGGTTAGATGGTGTTGGCTTGCCAGGAACTTTGAATAGTGTCGCCACCAACCAGGAAAGAAAACAAATTAAGTTTTGCTGCCTATGCGGTGGTGAAGTTGTTGAATATGACCCAGAGAGTTTTACCCCAAATTTATTAGGGATTTCCCCAGTCATGGAAAGTTTTGATAACAATGGTGAGGAAGAATAATATGGAATGTGAAAATTGCTTAGATACAATTAAACTCGGTAAAGTATGGTGGGTTCATCATACTACAAACGATACATGGTGCTATCCTATGAGCAACCAATTTGCTACAGAGTACGTGGTAGCCAAACCCAAAGAGCTTGTATGAAAGAATTAAGTAGAGTATGACAAATAAACTTTGGGTAGCTAAGCTTAGTAATAAAAAGATTCATCTAGAGTACAATAAAAGAGTACCCAGAAAGAAGAAGAAGTTTATTAAAGATATTTTTAAGCTAGCTGGAGATGCATCAGGAGATATTGTTCTTGTGAGCCCTAGGTTGATTGATGTACTCAATGGTCTAAAAATTAAGCTAGGGAAATAATGGGAAAGATGCAACAAAAAATGTCACAACGCCAAGAGCGGGAGCTTGAAGCAGAGTGGCCAGAGGCAGAACGTACAGTTGGTTCTGGAAACAAGTGGCAGAAGGCGGATCTACAAACTCAAGAGACTCAGAACATCGATTTTGTCATCGAGTGTAAGAGCACACAGAGCAATAGTTTTAGCATTACTAAAAGCATTTGGAATACGGTAAAGAGCCATGCTCAGAACAAGAGCTGGACATCTAGACCCATCCTTGCAGTTAGGCTCTATGGCCCTACTATTGAGATGACAGAGTGGGGAGAGCGAGAGAACACCGCAGAGACATTACCAGTTGAGCTAGATCTTATCTGCATGGGAAAGGATGATTGGCTCGAATTCTATTACGACTATTTACGGTTGAAGGAACTAGAAAATGGCTGAAGAACAACTGCAATTTGATATCTTCCGTGAGTATGGTACTGCTTACTCACTCGGGTATAAATCAGGTGATGAAGTAAAGATGGTTGATCCCGTAATCATGGGAGATATTACTCCCGGCTGGAAGATGGACGAAAATATTATGCAATTTGAAGGCCATCAATGGCAAGTAATCAGTTCTACCGTAAAGATCTATGGTGTTTACTACAACGCAACAATTAAGAGAGAGAACAAAGAGTGAGTTTTCTTGATCGTACGTTAGCTGCGTACCAAAATGATGAACCTATTACACGATACATCGAGGAAGCCTTAATGCTTGGCGATGTTTTCCCTGAAGAGTATCCTGTCAAGGTTTACAACAAGGAACGTAAATTTGATAACATGTATCACCCTTCTTCTGATGTAAGTGCCGGTGAATTGCAGCTATATTATAGGTTCCATCCAGAAAAGAGGTTATCATTACAAGAAGAAAGAATAACACCAACGCTCGCTATGACGTTCCAGGTTGGCTCGGTTTTTCACTCTGTAATACAGAACTTATTGATCCATTTAGGCTTCACCACCTTGGACAAAGTAGAAGTGAAATTCAGAAACGAAGAGAGAATGGTCGCTGGTGCAGTCGATGTGTTAGAACTAATAACTCCAGATGGAGAAAGCTTTTTAGTCGATATTAAGAGCACCAACCAGCTTCCTAAAGAGGCTAGTTATCAATATGCCATGCAGCTTAGGACGTATCAGGATAATTGCCCTGGTGCACCTGACCGCATGGCATTATTGTTTATTCAGAAGGCTTATCCGCATAAGATTAAGACAATCGAAGTTAAGAAGGACCAAGATGAACTTGATAAAGTATACGACAAGTGGGATCGTGTTCGAGTGGCCATCAAAAACAACGATCCATCTGGACTCAAGCACTGCTGCAACGGTCCTACAGATGAAGTTTTTCTTGGATGCCCTGCGCGAAAAATCTGCCACTACTACAACTGATGAGTAAAGAGTGCATAGTCTGTTCAAACCCAACACAGAACGCAAGGCTATCCTACTGCTCGAACAAATGTAAAGCTCAAAAGAAGCATGAATATAGCGTAGAGTATAGACTCCGCACTGTATACAACATGACTCTTGAAGATTACAACTCCATCCTTGAAGAACAGGGTGGAGTTTGCGCTATCTGTGAGACAAAACCTAAGAAAGCTAAGTTAGCTGTTGATCACAACCATGTGACAGGCCAGATTCGTGGACTCTTATGCAAGATGTGCAACCATCGTGTACTTGGCGGAGCTAAGGAGAATGCTGATATTCTTCGTAAGGCTGCAGACTATCTCGAGAACCCACCTGCTCAGTACAGAGGGCTCATATCAGCTGAGTATTTAACTAAATAGTATTGATGTACTGATGTAATTAAGATATACTAACCTAGTCGTTTGAGAATGGAAATAGATGAGTTCATACAGTGGTTTCAGGAAGGGCCTAGAAGGTCTTACCGAACCAGAGCTTGATGTCGCACATGATGATAAGTTCGGTGATCTTCATCGTTTTGTAGTCAGATCTTTCAGGTGGGAGAGCAAACCTGAAGAGAAGGAAATGCTTGATAGTATTGAGCAGATCGTTAGTTCCTTTATGCAAGAGTATATTGATCCCGCTGAGGTTATCATTGCTCGTTTTAACTCGGGTGGCGACATCGGTGGTTCAGAAGGTGATCGACTGTTCCTTAACTTACAAAGCTCTCTCGTGGCGATTGAGGAAGAAGTCACCCGCAGATACCTTAAAGCACAGTTCTCTTACTACATGCTAGATGATAAGTACAACACTTCGTACGTAAAGCATGCAAAGGGTACGACGAATGATTTAAATGCTCGTGCTCGTATGGAAACAAGAGACGATCGTTTGTTCTACTTCGTGCAGTATAGCGCATGGAGAATCATTAATGATAAGGTAAATAGCTTGAAAGCTACTCAGAGACATATCCAAAACCAATTGTATAGGAACAGCTATGGACGATGATCTCCCAAAGAAGAGAAAGTCTAGGATCCAAGAAGTAGTTAGAGGCCAGATGACCTGGCAAATTCTAGAACGTATTCTAAATAATTATTGGGAGTGGTACGAGGTTTATCTTACTTCTGGTAACCCTGAGCTTCAGTTGCTTAATGGTATAACCATAAATATTTATGATGTTATGAAAGGTATAGACAGACTTCCGCCTCGTCAAAAGCAGGCAGTTGTACTCTCATGCCTTGAGAACCGTAAAGAAGTCGAAGTAGCAAGAATGATGGGTTTCACAAAATGGTCATCTCAGGTGGGCATGTATAAAAGAAAAGCTTTGCAGCAGCTTTGTCGTACAGTCTGGAGCACGGAGATAGACTAATGGGTGAAGAAAACACGATTGAACCAACAAATGATCCTACGCCTGAACAACAGTATAGCAAGCTAGAAAACACATATAGAGATAGACTCCCTCAAAATTGGGAAGAAATGAGTATGGGTGCCAAGCTAGATTGGTTCGGCCACCGCATACTGCTCGATCTTAGAGAAGAATCTGGTAGAGAAGCCACAAAAGATTGGGGATTCCTCAGCGAATACCAATTAGAGCGGCGTAGACGCAGAGAAGTCCAGAGCAAATTAAACGGTTGGGATGAATTGCCACCGAAGCAGGGTGTGTTTAGGCGAACGCATGTTGATAAGAACAACCTTTTGACAGGTAGAAAACCCGAGGATAAAAATGGACCGCAGAACCCGTGAGTATAAAGATCTAGTTAAGATGACGCCTACTACGGCTGATTTGCTTAGCGAAGAGATAGATGGTGAGATTTTCCTCTATAAGTACTCACCTTTATGCAAGATTTGCAATAGTAGCGATGAATTGAAGAGCATCATTGATTCATTACTTTTGTTCCCTAAAACGTATAAAGAGGTGCTTACCCTCGTTCAACCACTGCAAGATAAATTAGGCATTGAAGGCTCAGATCGCATCAATTACGAGAATATTCGTAATCACCAGAAGAACCATCTGCCTTTTGAGAAGAAAATCGTACGCGACATCGTTGAAAAACGTGCCCGTGAGAAAAATCGTAGCATATTAGATGCTGGCGAACGAGGATCAGCAGGTTTGCTAACTGCAGAAGCTTTCTACGAAATAATCGTTGCCAAAGGTTTCGAAGACATTGCTCAGGGTTATGAGAAACCTACACTAACTCAGACAATGCATGCGATGGAAATGCTTCAAAAGCTTGAGAAGGAAGGGCAGGACAACTATCGTCCTGAAGACCTCATTAGCCAACTTGACGTTATTCTACTAGCTATTCGTGATACCCTGCCATCTGATATGAAGGAAAAACTCTTTAATAAGATCGAAGAGTACCAGAACGGTTCGGTTGACGTTCCGGGCAAACCTAAAAAACTTAAGCAAGCTGACTTTGGAGAAGAATATATTGATGTTGATCTGGAAGAAGACTTCTAAATATATGTAAAAAGTACTTTAAAACGCTAGAGTAATTGTAATTATTAGGAGTATCTATGGATAAATTATCAGCAAAAATTCCCAGATTTCCCAGACGAGGCATCCCTACTGATGAAGCTGACGCCCCAATCCGCTTTAGATCTTCTAAGACTGTAATTACTGACTTAATCAATGAGGAGACTGGCGAGCCAGCAATCCCAATAGGTTCAGACCCACAAACAGAGGTAAGACGATCAGAAAATCGTCAACAAGGTAACCTAGGATTCAATAGTTATAATGAGTTCGCAAAATCTGGATTAACACAGATGTATTCATCTGATCCCGAGGCAATAATACCGAGCGCTAGAGATGAAAATGGAAGAGTAGATCCAGGTCTTACTAAATCCGGTCTAGTTGTATGCCATAGATGCAAACAGAACGTTAGCCCAAGCAGAGTAACCCCAAAGAAGCAAAGGAACGGCGAATACCACAAGGTATGCCGCAGTGGTTGTGAAGAATGGTAATCCTTAAAAGATTAGGAAATAATCATGGTTGTTAACGAACCAGAACTTAGTAAATCTGGCCAGGATTATAAAGATTTGGCTGAAGGCTTCGCTAGAACCGTCAAAGATAACGGTGAGAAGGCCCCAGATGATGTTCGACTTGGGCGTAATGCTCAGATTTCTAAGTCAAAAGTACCTAGCTTATACAGAGGAATCAATAAGAATGCGACGAGCATCATAGAAGGTGGTAATGAAAATTACCCCGTAATGAGCTATGATCCTAATGCTGGTTCATTCCCAAATTCTCCCAGGTTCACGAAGGCTTTAAGAGATGCTTGGCCTTCTTTCACAGCTATTAGCAATAGTATGCAAAGCGGCTATTACAGCGATAAAGATGAGAAGACCATCTTACATCCTTGCGCCATTAGTAACGACGTAGGTAAGCACTTACACGACTTTTTGAGCACTAGAAAAGCAGGAGATAGCATGGAAAGCATGCCATTTTCTGGTATAAGTAGTGTAACAAAATGCCCAACATGCACTGATTGCATCGACTGCCATCGTCATAAAGAAGAAATGGTAAAATCTTTGCACGGTTTACTTGGCAAAGATGATGGTATGAGATTGTACCACGCTAAGAATCTAATAACTACGTTAAATAGCTGGTCTAGTCACCACGATTCACGTGGTGGAGATGAAGACACCTGCGAAGATAGACGCTATGATGGTTGCAGCGAAGGCCATAAACGTATTGGTGGCGGCTTGAAAACATTGGCATATAAGCTAAATAGATCTTTAGAAGATGATTACGCAGCAGCACCTGGTATCGGTGGTGGTTGGCACCGTGATAAGGGTGATGGCGATGAAGGTGAAGCATACTAATGAAAAAAGTCAGTGATATTTTCTCTAAGAATAAAGGGACTGTTGCAGAAGACAAACCACAGGATGCTGGCCGCGTAGGTGCATTCCCTGTGGAAATGGGCGAGATTACTGGTGCGTCTAACTGCAAATGTTTTAAGACATTCGTTAATGAGCGCACTGATCCAAGTACGGGCGCAATAACTAGTGATTTCCCTCACTCATATGCGATGGAAATGCTCAAGCACCCAACGAGGAGCATAAAGCGTTCACAACCATACCATCGTTTTGTGGTCGACAAAATCATGGGATTAATGGACGAGCCTGATGCTGTAAAAAGAGAACAGAATGTAAAAGTCCTCGAGGGCTTGCACGAGCAGTCTGGTTCTGGTGACATACGTTCTAGGAATATTGGCTTTATAAACCACTTGGTCAGCCATGCCCAAAATTCTGGTATGAGCCAAAAAGAGACTGAAGATAAAATTGGTCTGTCATCTGGAGAGATGCAATCGTTTAGATCCGCCAGAGGGGGTATGGCTTATAAGACTGAACAGGAGCAAAAGGCTAATAAAGTACGCTCAACACCAACTTCACCCAGCTCATTCGGCATAGAAGACTGCGCCACGTGTGAACACCATCGACAGAATTTTAACAATGGCATCCTCAGCGTCAAGAAAGATCAAGCCGATAAGTTATTAAGAAGCGGCCCTATCTCTTCAGAGTATGCGAATAGGGCTGCCGCTGGTGTGGCAAGTGATGTTTATAAGCAATGGCGTGCAGATGAAGAGCCATCTTTGGAAGCAGGTATAAGCACCCACCTTCTGCATGATTCGCTTGATAGTTGGGACAAGCACAACAAGTCTGCGCACGGCATCTCTTTTAAAGATGTTGACCAAGATATTCAGAGTAAAGCAGATAATAAACCCAGGAAGAAAAATAGGTCTATTGGTGGATGGTCAATAGAGAGAACACCAGGTGTATCAACAACTGATATTACTCCTTCTTTTGAAAGAAAATCATACGAGACTGAAGAAGAGCACGGGAAACGCCTCGATTATCTCACTAAGAAACTTAGAGCCGAAACACTAAGCGCCACTGAGACAAGAGAACCTCTTGTAAAACCAAAAAACTTGCTCTACCAGCCATCATCGATGGAAGGAGTAGAGAAAGCTACAGAATACCCAAGCAGACAAGGTCCCATCGTAGGTCCTTCTCCCAGCGTAGACACTGGTGCGACCATGCAAACTGGCGAGAGTTGGAATAGTGTAAGACCAATCGAAGATCCTGGCCTGAAAAGAAGAACGATATACCGTACTCCGCGTTTTAGAGCTGAGGGGTTCGAAGAAAAGGACGAGAACAAGGTTACGTACTATGAGAAAGAACGTGAGAATCCAAACCCAATGGTATACAAGCCATCGGAAGATCCTCGGTCTATCTTATTCGAGAATCCAGTACATACAGAAGAACATCCAGAGATAACTCATCCAGCATTACGTTCTGGCTTGGCGGCTAACTTACCGAGAGAACATAAGTTCTTGTTCCAGCGAGAACGTGTACTACCAGATTTGAGTGGTTACGAAGACTTCAACAAAAAGTTGGATGCATACAAGAACCAACCGACCCATGAGTCGGTGGATACCGGTAGAACAGAAGAGATAGAAGAGCCAGTAACTGAAAAGAAGCTAAAGCTTGATGAAAGCGGCAATCCAGTAACTCGGAAAATAATTCCTGATCGTGGCAAAAAACGAACCCTCGTCCAGGCTCCTTCCGAATACGAGGAGAGCGTCTTCGAAGAAGTACCTAAATTAGACCGTAGCGGGAAGCCAGTCACTAAAAAGACCACTCGTAGAATATTTGAGCAACGCCCCATCCCTCAAGAAAGAATGCTTCCAGCACCCGTTTTGAGTGACGATGCAAAGCATAATTATGAGTCTTCATTCAAAGATGCTTTAACTAAGGCCTACCCCTATATTGATACGACCACCGAATCAGGTAGACAAGCAGCCATGCAAACTCTTAAATCTGAGCACGCCAAGAGGATTGGTGAATTAGAGGCTATTCGTGACGAAAGCATGCAAGCAAAGAACCGCAGAATCCAAGCAAAGAAAGATAATAAAATGATCCGCAGCACATTCAATTCAAATACTAAGTTGGCTAGCGGTATTGGTGCTGCCATTGTTAATCATGTCGCAACACACGGTGTCGATGGCGTTAAACAACTCGCCAATCATGTCGTCGACTATGCCATGGGAAAGACACATAGCTCCAACGCTGGCACATGCCCCATAACAGTTGCAAATACACCTGGCATTCCCAGTGGTGTTAACGCTCAAAGTTATGTTCAAGCACAGTGCGATAACTGGCGCCAGGGTGTAATTAATAACGTAACCAAAGACCAGAATGGTAGCGGCGCTGCTCACATGCCAGGGAAAGTCATGGATTTCTTGAAAGGTACGTTCCTTGTCGGTAACGGTGCAGCAGCAGTCGCCGTAAGAAATAAGCTAAAAGAGCGTGAAAATAGTCGAAAGAGTGGATCTCGTGTATCTGCTAATATAGACTCTATACAAGATAAGTTGTCAGCGGCCAAGAAGAATGTTATCTGTACCGACTGTGGTGCTAAGGGCTGCGAAGGTGACCCAGCATGCCGCCAGCGTGTATTAGAAAAAATGCGTGGTGTAGCCGCTGATAACTCTTTCAATACAATAGAACACAACAGCTGAGAAAGAATAAACAATGACTACTGACCCATACGACCTGCCAGGAATTCGCCCTGAGGATGTAAAGCAAACACCTGCTCAAATTGCACAGGTTAATGCTTATCTTGCTCAACAGAAGGCTGAAGAAGAAGCACTCGGTAAGGAGCAGAACAATAATAAATATCTTTGCTAATACCCTTGAGGTCTACTGGATTATTAGGATTGAAACCTGGGAAGTTAGCCAATCCACCACCAATTGGTCTACTATTGAATGCTATTGCTTTGGATGCAGTGATGGTTACACCGATGCTATTATCCGGTGCATCGCTGTTCTTCAATGTTTCTGCAGTTTTATATTCTGTACCACCGCTGGAAACACTCTTACCGCTAGCAATACTATCTATGCTCAGAATTTGGCTAAGCTGCGAGTAAATGCTATTTTCTAAAGCAGTATTAGAATTTAATAAATCAGAGTATGCATTCGCAGCAAAACTAATAAAGTTAGCGGGTATACCTTGGATATGGATAGAGTTAGCATTCCAGCCACAAACATCTGTAAGCACATTGACTACAGCTTGAGCAATACCACCATCATTAGTAGTCTGATTACTACTAGAAATTGTTTGGTCCATATAATTAAGCAAAAGTTGTTGGTACTGGATGAGAGTGTCGTCCCAGTATGTATTCTGCAATAGGTATAGAGTACAATAAGCGTTGATAGTGATGGGCGTTGGAACGAGAGTTTCAATCGGGGCATATGTAACAAGACCCGTAAAGCATTGGACCTCATTGGTTCGCTTTAGGAATACTGTTATACGATCCATTGTATTAATGGTTCGATTATATTTACGCCCAGGGTTATTTAGTGTGCATGAGAAAGAGCTCGGTGAAGCTATCTCTCTATCCATATTAAAATTAATTATGTCAGAGGATACATCTATCATACCATTGTTCATGGTTGATATAAATACTTTAATGTCTGGGGTATAGAAGAATGTTCCTGATTGGTTAAAACTCATTGCCCTGGCAGTCCTTGGATCTGTTGTGTTGCAACAGTTAAGTTATTAATACTCATCCAGTTTACACCATAATTGTTTTGGTCAGCAACTGTCGCTTTGTAGCCAGGTGAATACGATGCCAATGAGTAGGAGCTCGGGGCATATGTCGATGCAGATCCCGGCGCTGGCGTTGTCATAGGCGTCTTAGCCACGTTAGCAGTTAACATGTTCATCGTATAGTCCGTTGTAAATACGTTTTGGAAACGTACGTGCATCTTTTCTGCAGTTTGTATAAACCCACTTATGGTAATAGGATTTAATGGTTCTTCACTGATCAGTTTGTTATAATTTTTAACATTAGAATTGTTGTAGTAGTTCAGCACCATTGGGGTTGTTATGCTGCCGTTGACAAGAGCTAGTTGATGAGCACGGATAGCATCCTGGAATAAATTCATCTTTGCGAACCCATCAGCTGGGTCTATTTTTTCAAAACCCTTTTGTTTAACAGGATTAGATGGTTGGGCACTCCTAAGTGGCCATGCGATAGAGAAATTCATAAACATCTCTGCACGTCTAATTGGTATCCAACTCATACGATCGCGAACTTGTTGGCTCATAAACTCATTTGAAGTGGCAGTGTTTATTCTTTGCAGCCAAAGTTCATATGTTGTTAGTTCTTTACCGTTGTATAATGTTACTGTTGCGTTCCCAGCCATTGCTGCCAACCTTGTTCTATTATGGGAGCAGATTCATGGATAATACCCATTGAGTTACTCCAGGCGAACCCATTGAAGCTAACGGCTTTAGCATCTGATGGGATAACTGGTGCAGAAATTTTACAGTTATAAAAATAATTATTATTAGGTTGAGCGTTCATTAATCATCCTATTAACTTGTTTTAACATTTATTGAAGAGATACTTGACATACCTGTGTACAGCCCGTTATAACCTATACCACCGTTTTTATCATTAACTATACGGTTTAATGCATCACTGGTAGAAGCAGACAATGCATTGCCATTAACATCTTCTTCTACTTCGAATGACATATAGTATGGGTATGTCACCGTTGTAACATCCCAACCAATTTGCATTTGTTCTAAATAGACTTGCCACACTATGTTTCTGCTTGGTACATTTAGGGTGACACTTTTTCTAGTTTGATTTTGATCATCTTGTAAAGTTCTAAAATTATCATAGAGTTCTATCAATGATTTTCTACTACCAGCTTCTCCCTGGAGTATCATGCTCGTTATTTGAGCAGATAAGATCTGTGTTACACGACCACCGATTGTACTAAAACTTTGAGTATTAAGTTGATAGTTCCAAGTAAGACTGTTGATGTTAAAAGGGAACTTATATTTCTTATTAGATGAATCTGTTATGTAAGCTGCATCTTTATCCGTGGTCATCCTGTATGACCTTTATGCGAGGTAGAAGCATTTCTGGTCATCACATGCAGGAACTTTTTAGCAGCAGCAGAAAGTTCAATTGTTACTTGGTTGAGCTGGTATGGTGAGTCAGCATTCGTATAATTACTGGTCGCTTTTTTGTACGCAGCGGCGGCTTGTGATTCATTGGTAGTGCCTTGGAAACCTTGAACATTAGATTCAGCCTGGTATTTATCATAAAAGTCTTGCAATGCATTTTTAGCACCGGCCACAGCGCTAGGAATCGCTGTTTTGAGTGACTGACCACCTCGTGGCTGAAGCGCAGTTGTCAACTGTTTTGAGGTGGGCAAGTTTTTTGGGGATGTTAATGATGGAACTGCACCAATACCAGCTTGAGTAGATGAACTCTTTAGAACTTGATATGCCCAGTTAGCTGCTTCTTGTGGTGATTGGATATTAGTAAAGCCTGCCTGCTGAAGAATTAATGCAAGAATTTGCGCATTATTGTCTACGTCTGCTGATGTTTTAATCCCAGCCCATCCTAAAATCTCCATATTGTCAGCAGTATTTGCTGAAGCAATGGCTTGACCGGACATACTCTTCATCTTTGCATATGATTGCATATAACCAACACCTTCTCGTTGTGCGAATAACGCAGTTCCGAGAGGTGTTTGCATCGCTTCTAAACCAGTTTGCTTTGCTTTCTGTGAGATTAAGTTACCTGCACCGAATGTTGCCGCATTAAGCCCCATGTATGAAGCTGCTGCTGGACTTGCTCCCATAGCGGCAGCAGAGGTCATACCACTCATGTATGCAGAGTTGCCATAGGCAGTGCTAGTGGTCGTAGTGTTTTCAAGATTTCTCACAGCTCCGAATGCATTGGCATTTGTTGTTATGTCTACGCCCACACCCAAACCACCACCAAGGATCTGCTGTGATTGTTGCGCATTCAAACCATATTGCGTTTGGAACTGGATTGCATTGTTTACATAACTCTGGAGCTGTGTGCCTTTAAGGCCAAGACCAGCACCCATCATTTGCGCTTGCATAACATCTTGTGCACTAAAAGTTGGATTCAAACCAAAATCAGATTGAGCATAAGCTCCGAGTGTCATACCTAAACTTCTGCCATAATTTGTTTCACCAAAAACTTGACCTTGCTGTTGAGCAAATCCAGTAAGTTGTCTGGCTGTACTGGCAGCAGCTTCTGCAATGGTTGCACCAACTCCAATAGGGCCAGCGACCTTCAATGCAGCTTCAATTGCTCCTGAGCCCAATATTTCTGAAACTTTATTAGCTAACTTTAAAGTAGTTTGTTCAACCCCAGCAGGTATACCACCTGTTCGAGTTGTTACTATATCACCATTCTCATAACGTCGTGGGAGACCTGTAGATGGATCAATTACTGGTTCTGTATTAGAAGCCTGTGATTCTCTTATGTTACCAAGCGTAATGCCTGCAGCGTTCATTGATTGGCTAGCTACTCTGGCTACGGCCTTACCAATCAATGGTATATTCGATACATTATTTAGATTATTCATCAGACTTCGGTAAGCGATCTCAGCTGAACGGCCTTCTTTACCAACTGGGATTATGTTCTTCATTCTTGGATAATCTTCAAGCTGTTTAAGGATTTCAACTTGTGATGGCAATGCGGGCCTTCTATATACAGAAGATCCAATATTGAATTCATCATTAGGCATGACAAGAGGTGATCTACCACCTATACTCGCATAAGATTCATCTTCCTCACCGTTACCGCCATCGGGGAAGCCTGGGCCTCCTGGAGGCATTCCAGAGCCCCCTGGGGGTCTTCCTCTGCCGCCTCTGCCGCCTCTACCACCACCACGTCCAGCTTCACGACCAGCAAAATCTTGGGGGAATGGGTTGGCTGAATATCTATCAATGCCCACTGCGGCAGTTGAGAACTCTGTCCTACTACTAAAATCTGGGCTGCTTGTAATATCTTGTCTATAAGCACCACCGTAAGCGGCTACAGCATTGCCACCACCACCCATGGTACCCATGATGCTCATGACATGACTCATGTTGCCGCCAGCACCTTTAACAGCATTGATTACTTCTCTTACTGAACTTAGGTTATTTCCTAGAGAAGTTTGGAAAGCTTGGTCAATGGCGCTTGCTACTTCTAGGCCTTCTTTGATAGCCTTAACAGATTCTACAACTGTTTTCATAGTTTCTGCTAATTCTTTGGCTCTATCATTCGATGTTTTGAATGAAGAGTCTAGGGATTCGACATCTTTTCTAATGTCTTTAGTTAAACCTGATGCTTCTTGTAAACCTTCGACCAGGCCTGAGGCATCGCCATTGATATTGACGCCTAGTTGATAGGAGCTGTCGTCTGGAGCCATCATTCATCCCCTATCTTATCTATATCTATCCCTGATAATGGGGATATGAATGTTTGTCCCGTTAAGTTCTCGTCCTCAACACCCTGGTTGTCACCATCCATCTCAGCGAGCATTCTTTCAAGCTCATGCAATTCCTCGATGGATCCTGGGGTTAACCATTCAACACCAGTAACACCATTCTTTTCATCTTCTTCTTTTTGTTCCTTGTAGAAGCGATACATTTCAGTGTTATTAATAAGCATATTCTCTTCGAATAGAGCTTCTCTAATCTCTTGTTCTTGCTTATTTTTTCTTTGCATTACAACTGCTAAAATTACTTCTTGTACCGTATTTAGATCTTGCTTATTAAGAATGCCTTTAAGGAAAGCTGATTCACTTTTCTCAATAATGTATGGATCTATTTCCCATCTTTTGGGGTATCAATGTCTTCTTCAATTTGTTTAAAGATATCAAGAGGCATGATAGGATCTAATATTCCTAATTCTTGCAAGACAATAACGACTTGGTTCTCTAGGCTTTCAATCTCATTGTACAATAGCTCAACGACAGAGTCATACCAATTATTGGTAACATAATCAAACTTTTGTCTAATAACATTTATGTTTTTGTTACTAGGAACCAACTCACTACCGTCTACACTAACTAGACCAGCAGCGACTATGGCGGATTGGTATGCACGTCCATAGCCGATGCTGTCTAGGTAAGGCTTGGTAATAAGACTAACTTCCAGCTTGTCGTTGACAGTAAGAGTCTTTACCACAAACTTGTGGAATGGGATCTTAGTTACTTCACGCTGTAGGTGACCTATAAATAACATTCCTTCAAATTCATCTTTCCACTTATCTGGGAAAGAATTATTATCTTGGACTTCGGTCTGGGGAAGGTCTTCAGTTCCCCATCCGTTGTTTTCATGTGTTGTCATTTTACCTTTGGGTCTAGGGCTATTAGTTTAGCCTACCAATTTATCAGTTCTTGTTCAAGACTCGACTGTAAGGCTTCTTGACGCGGCGGCTACGAAGCTCAACAGCAGAGAACCACTGACCAGTACCGGTACCACTCGCAGGAGCAGTCAGGACTGTACCAATGATATTGTTGGCAAGAGCACTACCAGTAACGATTCCACCGCTAACTACAGTGGCAGTCGAAGCAGGGATCGTGGCATAACCAGCGTTACTAGTGCCACTTACACCAACGGCAGCACCAATGGCAGTACCACTGACGACAGCTACGTTAGGGCAGAGACCCTCGAACTGGACCCAACCGAAGTTACCAGCAGGAATGTTTACCAGTGGGACACCAGCAAACTCACCCTGTGAGGTGCCAACTGTTACTACAGAGCCATTGGCACCCGAGAAGGTCGTATTGGCACTGATGACGTACGGGGTGCCGAGGCCATCTTGCTTGACCTGGTACGTGATACCTGAGGCAGTTGAGATGTAACGGTTGTTCTTATCAAGCCATACTGTGCACCAGCCACCGGAGATGGTTGAAGCTGTACCGTTATAGACAAGTGTGTACTTGCTCTCATCGGGGCCTTGTACGGTCTGGTTAGAAGCAGAACCACTGAGCGTGGAACCAGGCAACCCGATCCCAGCGCCTGTACCAGCAGAGCCACCTGGGTCAAATCCCTGGGCAGAGAAACCAGCAAGGCTGATGTTACTCAAGTTAGGGCTAACCTGTGTCAGATATGTCAAGAAACTCTGGCCAGAAGCAGCAGCCATAAGGTTGATGCCAGAAGAGGACTGAGCCAAGACGTAGCTACCACTAGCTGTGGTTACGTCGGTGTTAACGGTGACGACCTTGATAACACTCTGACGAGCACCGAGGCTAATCTTCGAGAATGTATCGGCATCTACAACGTATTGTACACCAGGGATCATTTTACGGTGGTCTGGTAAGATGGCCTGACCAATTCCCGCTTGAAGCTGAATTACATATGAACGTGCGGACATATTGTTTAATTACCTTTCTTAGGAACCTGGGAAGGATTCTGTTCTTTGTTTGTACATGATTGTCATGGTTTTAGGGATTGTCATTGTTCCGATTTGGATGAGTTCATCGATCTGAGCATTAATTACGGTACAACCATGGTAAGTTACTCTACGTACAACACCAGTTGGGCTTGTTATGGTTTTTGAAATAATAATTTCATTTGCGTTTAATTGTGCTGCAAAAACTCCCAACAAGTCAGCTGCATCAACGAATTTGCCACCAAGTTGGGCCCAAACTTCTGCGTTCCAAGTTTCAAGGAATGTTATTTCAAGAATTCCAGCGTTCAAAGCTGCTGGCAAAGCAATCTCAATAGGGTACTGGTTGTCTAATGGTTGGATTGGTTGAGGCTGAGCAACCGGTTGAGGAGCCCTCTCACTTACCATCTGTACGTTAGCAAGAATTTTATTTCCGTATGTAAAGGTTGTATAACCTCCACCTACGCGGAATGTTGAAGTAGTCATTAATTCATTCTCCTAGTATCTACGAGATCGTCGATTGCGAACTGGCACTGATAACTGTTCCAGTTTGAGTGTTTAGGCTCAGAGTTACCTGGATGTAATTAACTGGATACGTTGGCGCATATTGGAACGTAATATTTATCGTTGTTGGGTTGGGTGGTCCCAGCGTGTATGCAAGATTCTGATAACCCTGAATAAGCCCTGAATTCATGGCTGCAGTAAGAGTTCCTTCAACAGTGCTTAGAGCAGATGCCAAAGTTATTGCTGTTAGGGGGCCACCAATTAGATCAGCGTTATTAAGATCGTAAGCAACATTATTAGAAAGCTGGTCACCAATAGCACTTAACGAGATTTCTTGTGTTACCCAGTTAGTTATATTAGTCGTTAGGCCCTGAAGGACCCAGAAATTACCATCGCGCTTTTGGCGAACTGTAGTAATACCATATGGCAAATAGTTAGTGGCTGAGTCGACAAGGCTAATCTGATTAGGAATATAGTTGAATCCAAGAACTTGCTTGTTTGTGATTGAGGTCGCTACATTGGTTTGCCCAACAAAGATTCCAGCAAGAGCAGCAGCAAGATAGTAACCAGGAATATTGAAGTTCGCTGTGGTCAACCCTGTGGTTGTATTGTATCCTGGGTTATAATTTATAGAAGCTGGGTAGACCAGGCTGACTCTAGTACCTGCACCACTATTGCCAAAACCACTCGCGAGTGCCTGCAAAGAAGCAGTTGTAACTTGCCCAGCAGTTCCATCAACACCAACGAAAGCTCTTTGGTAAGAACCAACAGAATTCTGATTGATCAGATAAGCACTGATGGCGCTCGCAACACTTCCGCTGTATGCAACGACGTTAGAGCCACTAGAGCTTATAAAACCGTATAGTGGAACAAAAGCGTCTACACCGGTAAAGTTTGATAAGTAAATCTGGCTAGCGCCAGTTACACCAGTTGTGAATACACTTGCCCAGTCTGCGGTAGAGGCGGCAGAAGTTCCACTGCTTGATAATCTAGCAACAGGAAGAATTTGCACTGTATTAGCACCATTTTGGAAAGCCAATTGTGTAGCGAGCAACGCTGGATTAACAATCGTAGTGCCGCTTACAGCAGTACCGATGACGCTTGCTGCTTGATTAAATGTATAGTAAGTGCCATATGCACCCCAGTTGTGGCCATATGTGACATTAACAGTTCCACTAATTGGTGTACTTGTAATCCCAGATGTTGTCAATGAACTGTAAGCATTACCCGAAGGGGTATAGATGTTGAAGTTAGCTCCAAGCGTTCCGGTTACAGTCAAACCAGAGGCATTTGTCCAAGTTACTGTGTAACCAGAGAAAGCTGTGTATGTACCCGTATAAGTAGTATTAACCATTGGGACAGATAACTGACCAATCGTTATACCGCTGGTAGAGACTACGTTGTTAAAAGTGTCAGTGTTAGAACCTGGCGTGACCTGGTCCGCGATGATGGCAACGTTAAGAGCTGTGGGGTTCGCAGTGGTGAGAGACGTACCCGACTGCGTAACGTAGACCCCTGGGATCTGATAATTGGAAATGGGCATACATTCTCCTTCAATGCCTTGTGCAAAAACCTCAGTGTTTTACAATCTTTCTTTTTGAAGAGTTTCCTAGAAAGCTATATCTTCTACTAATTTGATGTATTCTGTGCCGCTTGCAACCACTGCAGTAACCTGTGGAACCAAGTAATTGTACTTAGTTGTGTAGAAGTCACCTATACAGCTAATACGTAAACTTGCTTCATAAGTTAATTCTTCTGGGCTCCATGGAGTGCCTGCGCTGACACTATCCCCTAATATGTTAAAAGTACTGGGGAGAATTGTCATACCAACTAAGTCATTATTGGCAATACTGTTATAAAAAGCAGTACTTGCAACACTTCCACCACCCATAAGGATCAAGTTGCTGACACTATCGAATAGACGATCTCGCTCTTCGCTATGCATAGCCATTATTTGCAGGTCGATATTACCTTCAAAATAACCATTTCTAGTTACATTCGTTGCCGGGTAACTAGTGCCACTAATAGGGATTCCAGTGGTTGAAACGACGTATGAATCGGGGTTCAAACCGAACCATTGTACTTTGCTTGGTCTAAATTGCACAAACATTGCAGGCCATTCGACCATTTCGAGTGGATACTCGATGGTAATACTGTTCGGCGTTAGATCCAAGCTTGTATCGATCGGTGATGAGGCTAAAGAACTAAAACCCGCATTCAACGCTTCAATAATCGCCGTTTTGACTGCTGTTATGAACATTGGACTATATATTTCTTCCGAATAGAATCTGGCTTAAAACATCTTTAAGCTCAGTTTGCATCAACATATCAATCATCTGGGAAGGACTCGCAGAGTTTTTCCATTCGTTGATGCTCTTGTTAATAGAATTTTTCATGAAAGCTACACCTGGTTTATTAGGATAAGTCCACTCTGGGTTGTCATTCCTGATACGGCCATCGCTCGATGCTCTATTGATGATGGGTACTGTACCAATCTTTTTAGCGCTTGCTGTTCTGAACGATATAGTCCCATCAGATCCTCTAATAGGAATTACTCGCCCAGCGAGATCATTCATCGGGTGAGCTTGGATTCCATTCTCTACTTCTATCATGTATGAAGTATCTTCTGGAACTTCCATCCCAACAATGCCCTGTTGGTACGTTGAAGTTAAGCTAGAAAGACCCCTACCAGTTTTTCTTGGTCCTGTTAGCTGAGCTATTTGCAACGCTCGTTGTGAAATTACTCTAGTCAGAGATTCTGGGGCTGGTATGTCACTCATACTAGAGGTACCGAGTAATAAGGATGGCCTGGAGGTAAGTTCTCAAGATTGCATTGTTGACTAACAATCTTTGTAGTATTTGAGAATGGTTGCGTGGTTCCAACACGGTTTGGGTATTGTTGAGCTGGTCCAGGTCCTGTTCTTATCGTTTGTGGAAAAACAGAATTAACTTGGAATAGTTCACTGATCGAAGTTGGAATGTTGTTACTCCAGCTCTCAACTCGGGCAATGAGGTCACCCTGTCTTATCTGCGGGTACCATGAGAATTGTACCCTAGGGTTCTGTTGCCAAAATTGTCCAGTTGACAAGTTCTTTCTAACATCTTCTATATCGCTAGCCAACATATAAAGGTGGTATGCAGTGGGTTGAAAACCACCTGTGAATGTCGTACCAAAACATTCTGGGCAATAACTATTACCCGATTGTTTATAGACGTTTGAAAGACGTGATTGGACTGATGAACTTGGGTTCGATGGGTTTGGGCTATCTTGACAAGTCTGACAATATGTGACTAAACCTGCTGCTGCGTCCTCAGCACGCCATAAAAGGCGTACTATACATTCTTCTCCAAACCATTGCAAAGTTTCATCATGGAATCTTTGTTGATTTATCTCAGCAAAAGTATCACGTTGTTTTACAACGAGCAATGGACTTTCAATTTGATAAGGTAGTGTAGTTGCAGGAGGTGATGCAGGAATTATTGGACCTGGTGCAGGATTAATTGGGCTAGTTGTAGGATCTACCCATGACACTATGCACCACCCATGTTGACGGCAAAATCAGCAACTTCGTTTTCCCACACTACGCGGGCAGTCCAACCTTGCTCTGCATACCAATCAATGAGATCCTGCGGGTTTTCTCCACGATGCCAGTATGTTCCCCATACTTCTACGATCTCACGGGCGTCACGCTTAACATAATCTGGAATACGAGTCTTGCCGCCTTTAGCGCGGATGTGAAAACCACCCTCACCAGTGTGTTCGTAGCCAAGTGGTTCGAGGACAGGCTTTAACGACAATTCTACCTTAGATACCTTATTCCCGTAGGCATTTACAAACGCGCCTTCTTTATGCCGCTGGCTAACAGTCTTGGCAATTTTTGCACGAGTTTCTTCAGAAGGGCCTTCTGGGTAAACCTCATTATAACGTTTACGTTGCAAAGACCTACGACGACGTTGTTCTTCTATAGTGAGCAAAAACGTGTTGTGTCCAGGTATAAAATGTGAATTGTTCAGTGCAGCGGTTACAAAGCCGCCACACCCACACTCACATGGGTTTTTTTTGTTTCTGCAAACATCACATACTTCACGTAGGCGTCCACATGAGTTTTGTGTACGTTCTTCGTTACAACGCGTGCAGGTATAAGTGCGTGTCGTACGTTTTTTTGTTCCTGTCTTACAACCCATGCACATATTAAACTCCACCCATATTAACCGCTGCATATTGAAAATGCGGTCGGCTCGGATTCGTAAACATGCGTGGGATAAGACCACCAGCAACTAGAAGGCTTCTCTTTGATCCGACCATGAATTGACGCTTCATCTGACGCAGTTGTTTATCCGCCACTTCTTTATCAAACAGATATAGCTGCCACCATCTCTGGTAATAGTCTTTACGGTCCATCCATGCAGAGTTCATATTGACTGGAGTTGGTTGCTCAATGTAGTTACGAGCAATATGCTTTAGAAAGTGAGCATATGTCTGGGTAGCCAATACTCCGTAGTAAGTAGTTGGGTATGGGACTGTTGCATTCAAACCAATTTCATAAGCAGGACTAAAAATAGGTTGGAACTCAAAATTAATATAGTCCATTGTTTCATCAGACATAATCATAGCTACTTCTTCATAGATCATGAAGCCACTTTGATTTAGTTCTTGAAGGTATGGCCCTCCAGATGTACTGTCGAAACTTTTGTCTAATCTATGGACGATACCAGTAACTAATTGTCGAGTCGTTGAGTCTAAGTTGCTCCAGTATGGCATTTGATCAGTTATGACCAACTGTTCTGAGTAGATTCTTTGGCTACTATTTATGTAGTACAACCAGCTGACTGTATAATTGCCTTGTATTGCTGTCTGGCTAGACGTAAAAGTATATTGGTATGTTCCAGTGCTTTCATACGTTGCTAAAGTACCACTTGGCACTATGACTATATTATTGTCTGAGTTGATAACCGATATATAAACTTCTTTATTATCTGGATCCGTCAATGTACCATTCGAATACGTCATTATGCCAACAGGTTCGACGCTGTATTGGGGTATAGGACGTTGTCTCATTAATTACCTGAAATAATATTCAGTGCGATAAGGATATCATTGACACCTTGCGCGAGGGTCATAACACCTTGTAGAGTTCTTAAAGAAATTTGATCTTTAGGATCAGTGGAGCCAGACAGGGTTGCAAGATCAGCTTGGCCTTGGATCAAAGCAGGTTGTAATTGTGTTACAAGAGTTTTGAGATTCTGTGTGGCTTGCTTGATGCTAGTAACTTCGGCAGATTCGGCAGTAGTAGCAGCTTGTTGCGCATCCTGAACAGCTTCTAATGTTGCTTGGCCTTGATCATCTGGAATGATTACTGGACTTATAGATGAAGATATGATGGCAACAGATGGGTAAACAGTAACAAGTCCAGTTGGATCACCTATGCAAAGGTCTGCGTTCAAAGATAGCGCACGATCAGCATCTGTGATTGGTGGATTTGTTGCATCATTACCATCTGCAATTATATAAAAAGTTCTTGGCACATTAACCTACTTGGGTTGCGGAAATACCAGTGGCGGAGCCAATGGTTAGATTAGATGTTGAGTTCTCAGCTGTTCCTGCTATTTGGCCATAAACATTTAACCAGATAGTTGTTGTTGTACCCAACGTGACAAAACCATCAATAGAACCTGAAACATAATATTCAGTGTCAGAACTAGCTGTGCCAATAACAACGGTTGAACCAAAATAAGCGCTAGTCGCACTCGCACTATATGGTCCAAGCCAGTAATCCACTTGGTTATATGAAAAAGTTGGTGAATATAATAGCACTCTAGCTACTAAATGCCATTCACCTGGTCCAAGCGTTATTGAAACAATGTTTTTGTTTGTACTCGAGTTAAAACCGACTGCGCTAGCAATATATGAGCTATTTGTTGCCAATGGGAATGTAGCACTATTGGAACCAGCTGTCAACCCATTGCTAAAAGAACCATTTGGTGCTGATAATAAATAGGTAGCAGTTACAGAAGCGTTAGTACCTGATGCATGAACATTCCATACGTTTAGGTTACTAACTGTATCAATATCGCCGGTAGCTATGACATTACCATTGATCTTAGCACCACCATATACGGTTAATTCTTCGGCGCCACCACCATTTACGGTCACCCCACCATTGAGTTGAGAACCACCATTGATCGTAATACCGCTAGCTACAGAAGTGATAGCACCATTCACATTTAGATTTTGGCCAACACCCAAAGATCCTAGGACAGTAAGTCCATTAGATATTGTTTGCCCACCGTACGTGTTAAGGAGAGTACCCGTTTGGTTAGGTAACGTGTTGGTGACACTGGTGCTCAAGCTTTGTGTAGTGAGAGTGTTAGTAAAACCACCAGCGTGTGTAATTACTAGGTTGCCTGTTGCTGCTGTACCTCCTATGGTCACTCCACTTGCTGCATTAACTTGCAAACCAGTAGTCCCATTTAGGGTGATCCCATTGTTTACAGTCAAAGTCCCAGTGGAAGTAAGGTTAGTTACATCAAAGTCATATGCTGTTGGTCCTGATACCCATGGGATTACACTACCCGTAATGGCAGTTGTGCCTTCTTGAGCACGGACGACAGTTGCTACTGTACCTCCTGCGTTAACAGCAGTTACGTAAGCTATTTCAGATGTAGAAACTATCCCAAAATATCCTGGGTTAAAAATAACTGGGATATAGCTACCGCTGGGTACGACAATGGGTGTACCTGCAGGATACTGCCAGTATCCACTGATAGTTGTACTACCAGCTGTAACACCGGAAGCAACACCAGCTAAGAAATCAACGCGATAACGACTCATTTAAGACTACTTCGTAGGATCGTGTGTTGGTACTGGTACTGGTGCTGGTGGTAGGCGAACTGGCTTAGTGTTGGCGGTTACATTACGGAGGAATGTCTGGGGTGTACGACCATCAACGGGGTAACCCTTGGAATCGCCAACTGGCTTATTGACCCAGCAGTAATTAGGACCACCTTGGCCACCAAAGCTAACAGTAAGGATGTCGTTACCGAGTACGGATACGATAATCGCAACATGCTCGCCAGTTCCTGGTCCATAAACGACGTGATCGCCTGGTTGAACTTCTTCAACCTTTACGTTGCTAGCATTCTTAACCCACAAGGCCATGTGAGCTTCGTGACTAAGGAACGTTCCTGTGTAACCTTCATGATCGAAACCCAATCCATTAGGGTCATTACCATTTGCCAAGAATGCCCAGAGAGTGCAGCTACCCGAACAGTCGGTGTCTACGGGGAACTTGATTGGCCAAACGCCAATGTTGCTCATGCGGTTTGCGCCCTCAGAGTAATTCCAGTGTGCTGGGTGAGCAATTCTATCGGCAACTGCCCATTCTGCCCATGCGACTTCAGCAGCACGGTGGTCAGTAATAGTCATATTATCTCCTTTGGTCTACCATCTATGGTAGAAACGTTGTAGTTTTACATTAAGAAGGAACAACATCTTCTCCCAAAGGATTATCTGGTTCTGCATAATCGTCTGGTGATCCTATGGTTGATTCCGTGTAATCTATTGGGTTCCCATTGTTAGGTTCAGCATAAATTTCTGGTACACCATCAACAGATTCTGTGTAATTCCCATTTGTTTGATATTCTGGTTCTGCGTAATCTGATTGAGCATTCTCAGTAGATTCTGAGAAATTCCCGTTAGTTTGGTAGAACGGTTCTTGATAATTCTCTGGGGTTTCACTGGCTTGTTCACTGAAATTGCCTAGGACTGGGTACTCAGCTCCAGAGTAGTCTGAAGGAGGATTATCAACGCTTTGCGAAGTATTCCCTACATTATCCAAATTATTATTAATAATTGTGTAGTTGCTTATGTTGTTAACCGGTTGTACATTGGCAGATTCTTTCAAGAAAATACTCATAAAGTATCTTTTTGGGAGTCTTATTAAGCCGATCGCATTCGCTATAGCTTGTTTTATTATTGTTCTAGCACGACTAGTACCAATTTGGTAGCTTATGGTCGCGACTCCAATACGATTGTATTTTCTTGTCCTAGTAATAGTTGCTGAAACAATTTGTATTGGACCAGCTTTTCTATTGCTTTTCCTGATTCTAGTTATATGTACGATTGGTGAAGCAATAATCAGTGCTAATTTACCGAAACCTTTGGCGGTTTTTACAAATGAAATTGCAATGATTTTGCTAGTTTTCTTTAAAGCTTTACTAGTTTTAGCCAAGGCGAAGGAGTTAGCTGTTACGAGTTTGATCCTCTTTATATTCTTTGACGCATAAACCAATGATATTTGTATTACTGGTATCGATCTTATCCTGTTCACATGTTTAGCAGCTAAAGCCATTGGAACCTGTACAACTTTACTTGATTTTATATGTTTATAAAATTTTGTAAAATAAACATAGTTGGTACCGACAACTATGGCATTTTTAATTCTCCTTGAAGATTTAGCTGAGATTATGAATGGTATGGCGTTTGTTACTGCTTTTTTAAGCTTTAATATCCTCTTTGAAGCAACGGATAATGGTACCTGTATAACATTGCTTTTTCTGATGATTTTTGATACTTTATTATTATTAATCAGGTTAAATGCTGAGACTGTAACAATTCTTATTCTTTTAAATAGTTTGTTAGATGTCACCAATGAAGTACTGATTACCTGGGATACTTTTAGAACGATTCTAACACGATTTACCTTGGCAAGCAAAATTGCATTAGTTAACGATCTTCTAATATTTTTAACAACTCTGTAACTAGTTATAGAGCCAATAGCTATAACTCTTGAAGACCTAGAAAATACATTCTTTTTAGCAGAATTGATCAAATTAAATGATCTAGATGTGCAGTATCTAAAGAAGGCATCGATCCTCTTCGGCACTACAAAATTGATTGAATTAGCGAATGCATTCCTAATGTGTTTTGAAACTTTATTGTTAATAACAACGTTTGTAGCCACAACGATGGAATTCTTTATACGTTTAAAAATTTTATTAGTTTGTACAAGATTTATACCTGTTACAATAGATAGCTTTACTCGACCATACCTTTTGCTATTTAGTATATTTCCAACAGATACGGCGTTGATTATGGTTCTGTATAGCTTATTAATTCTTGCCATAGGAACTTGAACAGCCACTGATTTTTTAATACGTGATGCTGTTTTCCTACCCAAAATTAAATTAGCAACAATAATGGTTATGATTGTTTTGTATAGTTTTCTTGTAGAGGCCAATGAAACCTGGATGGCATAAACATTTTTGACTCTTTTTAATATTTTTGCATTAGAGATTAAGCTTATGCCAGTAGTAAAGGCAACTTTTATTTTTGTTATTAAACGTTTAATAGTTACAGTCTGAGTTAAATTGACCGTAGCTTTCTTAACACGTTTTAATGCTCTAACAGATAACACAGCACTAACTTGGTTAGAAGTAGCAGCTCTTATACTTTTAAATAGCTTGGAACTTATGATTAATGATACAGAATTAACCAATATAATTTTGCTTCTATTGATCCTACGAGAAACAATAGCCATTGGGATTGATATATTATTAACGAACTTCGCTCTAATAAGTTTACGTATCAAAAATGTAGATTGCACGCTGTTCACAGAAGATTTTTTGATACGACTCAATCTTTTGTTCATTGTAATATAATTTGTTGCTATTGTTGCTATCAAAGTGCGGTATGCTTTGCTACTTTTTGCAGCAGAAATCTGAATAGCCACTGATTTTTTAATACGTGATGCTGTTTTCCTACTTATGATCAGACTAGCTAAAACTATTATTACGATGGTACGGTACGCTTTGTTAGTTCTTGTTGAAAGAATTTGCCCAGCTGTTGAAACTCTTATGTGTTTTACTAGTTTTGAGTTCGTAACCGCATTGGTTGTTATAACAAGGGTTTTTTTAATACGCTTAATATATTTTGATGATATTACGGTGTTGGTGGCGTTTACAACAGATGATTTTGGTCTATTTATTTTTTTAATCGCTAAGATCAAACCAGCAGAAACAACCAAAGATGATTTGACAAAAATGTTGTGTTTTGTTACTGGTATGCCACGATAACCTTCAAACACTTTTGCGTTTGGGCTATAGTAGCCTCTGCTGGTCCCTCTATTCGGTGCGGTAGGCATCGGTACTCATTGCTAACCTATCCTGATAGCGGTAATGCTTGTAGAGTTAGCTGGTGCTGCCGTTGAAGCGCCATTCTTTTGGATAACTACACCGACAGCACTACAATAGCATTGAAAAAAAACAGTTGTTGCTGAAGCGAATGTTGAAACAGTGCTCATTGATACTGATGAATAATCTGAACCACCAGCAGCAGCGCTCAACATGGTTGTAGCAGAACTTAAAGAGCTAGTTGCTACACCGCTAGTAGTGTTCATCCAAAAGTCAGCTGTAATTAAAGTTGAGCCTGTATTCGATGCAAAAGCTTGAGAGTGTAGTAACCAGGTACCAGAACTCAAGGTTAGACTAGCTATCTTTGTATAAGTTCCTGAGGCGGGCGAGACCGTTGCAGTGATACCACTTGTTGAAGTAGTTAAGGGGAATGGCACACCAGAAAAAGTGGATTGTCCAGTGGTTTGTAAACCACCATAGACAGTTAGTTCATTTGCCAGCCCACCATTAATGGTTACCCCACCATTGAGTTGAGAACCACCATATACGGTTAGACCACTGGTAGTAATACCACCGTTAACAGACGAAATGGCGCCAACAACGTTGAAGTTCCCACCAACACCCAAAGATCCTAGGACAGTAAGTCCATTAGATATTGTTTGCCCACCGTACGTGTTAAGGAGAGTACCCGTTTGGTTAGGTAACGTGTTGGTGACACTGGTGCTCAAGCTTTGTGTAGTGAGAGTGTTAGTAAAACCACCAGCGTATGCAATTACTAGGTTGCCTGTTGATGGTGTACCCCCTATGGTCACTCCACTTGCTGAAATGATGCTATTGCCCGCGTTTAATGCACCATAAAATGTTGTATTGCCACTGTTATCTACGAGGAAAAGTGGTGCACTAAAAGCAGAGTTAACAATACTTAATCCACCATTGTTATATGCTCTTAGATAAACTCCACTGCTACTAGTTACGTCTTGCAGCCTTAGAGTCTGAGCAGAGCTTCCACCATTATAAGTATAAACTTCTAACCCGCTAAGCGATGTATAACCATTCACATTCAAGCTGTTGTTTACTGTAGTGGCACCTTGCAAAGTAGTTGTGCCAGCGACGGTGAGAGTCCCGCTCGAGACGAGAGACCCTAGAAATACACCATTAGTTCCAGTAATAGTGTACGAGTTTAATGCACCACCCACACCACTAATAGTTACATAACCAACAATGCCCGTACCACCTATACTTACGCTGAGGCCACCGAATGTTGATGTGCCACTTACGGTAAGACCAGAAGCAACCACAAGGTTACCGCTTACAGTACCACCTGATATTTGCAAAGATGTAGCGGTTGCTGAATTGAATTGTAAATCATCTACTGCTGTTCTTACAGGGAAAACATTATAATTAGCGGAGGTACCGCTAGCATGCGCACTAATTGGCGTTCCATCATACCCACGGCCATTGTTCGTGCCATCATACCAAACAGTTATTGGTACATTCGTACCTATTGTTATCGCACCAGAACATAATACTTTTTCTTCAGTAACTGTTCCATAATCAACTACCAGTGTGAATACACCACTGGTGCCGAGGGGGTTAGAAGATAATGTGCCGCTAGAGCTTACTTCATACCAACCAATTGTACTAGCAGCAGTAATAGTCTGGCTAGTTGCGTAACCGCTAACTAATGCAGCAGATAAGTACGTTGGGGTAGCAGCACCAGGTATCGACCTGGGTATAACGTATGTAGGATAAGCCATCTAGACAGGCTCCAAAGAGATTAGTAGGGGTAAGAAGCCATCTGCCATGTTGGTGTAACAGTTATGCTATCACCAGAGGCTAGGGTTACCGTACTAAGGTCAGAGAATGGAGCATACCAAATAACTGCACCAGCTGAGCTGTTGCTGTTGGTGACTGATCCAAGAGTAATGAAAATGCCATTCACACCCGAGTATGTAGCTCCGGTATTGGTCCAGGTGAACCCACTTGATGTAGTTGTGTACTGAACAGGAATGTTTGTGCTTGTGTTAATTGTAATCGAGTTAGATGCAGGAGCATTCCAAGTAGCAGCAGTAATTGGCTGACGTGTATAACCAGTCATACCGGATACTTCAAGGACAGTGTATGTACCAGAGTTCAATGTGATTGGTTGATCAGAAGCAGCTACATATCCACTGATTGTGGACCATGCTGTACCAGTAAGGCCGATATATGTTGTACCAGAAGCAGTTGCGGCATTGCGTGGGAATACGTTCAGAAGGTAGTTAAGACCCTCTTGCGGGAAATAGAAACTGGAGTTAAAACTGCTAGCCATAAAAGCTCCTTATGCGAATTGAACGCTAATGTTAAATTCTATTGAATCGCCAAAATTTAAACTTATTCCAGCAAAGCTGCTTTTTATGAACAAGTTACCAGCTGGTCCAACAACTGGTGTAAAAGATGGAATTATCGTTGTCAATATACTAGAGCCATTTGTACCCCTAATTACATCAAAAACATTTGAACCATTGCCAGAAACCACCGTCATGACCTCAGTAAGGACTTGAACATAAAAGGGGTATGAGCTTGGGAACAGATCATAATTGCTGATGGAAAGGGTAGTTTGTCCTGGGTTTACTTGACTTGTTAATTGGCCTACAGCTGGAGTAGAATTATTATCAAAAAGACCGACGTTGGTTACCTCATAAAAACCGCTCGCAGTTAAAACAGTGTTGCAAAAAAAGGTATCACCACTAGTAGAAGTAGTTGTAGTACCATACGTTCCTAATACAGGACTTCCAACAGGATCGAAAAGAGCTACATCTGTAGCACTAGCATTCCCTGGTCCAATACCCCAAGCAGAATACCTTGGTTCACTGGCAGAATACCCAGAACCTACTATGGCATTAACTAAATTAGACCTAGTTCTTGATGACAGTACTGTTTCCATCATCATCCTTTAAAGCAGTAGAACCAATGGTGCCAAGATCTTCCTGGTCACCATTGGCTCTAATTATCACTGCATTAACCTTTATTTGAAAAGGTAAGTGTTCCATTAGCTCTGCTGACGGTACGTTCTCTTCTGACCAGTCTGGTACAGGTTACCGCTGTATGAGGCCTGGTAGCCAGCATACTGCTGTGTTTCGCTAAAGCTGGTTTGGATCTGACGAACCTGCTGTTGGGTAACGAGGCCAACACCACTGAGTGTGGTGCTCTGGACTGCTTGACCGTTGAAGCCGACCTGCGTTGCGTGAACCGTTGCATCATCTACCCATGTTGGCACAGCGTTGGGAACACCAACGTAGTTGGGGTATGTGAAACCTTCAGCACCTGTGCCACTAAAAGCGAAAGCAGTGATCGTAGGAACACCACCAGTACCACTGATGATAGTAAGCACTGCACCAGAAGGGACAATGATACTAGTCGTCGTGTTATACAGGTAATTAGCATTACCAGCATTGACGTAGAATGTCTGACCACTAAGAGGACCAGCAGCCAAAGCAGCGATGAGGCCACTGACCTGAGTACCAGTTGAAGTACCAGTGATCGTTGTGGAGTTACCACCGGCACCACTGATGGTGAAGGTAGTTACATTCGTGTTAACAGAAAGCTCGAGGATTCCACTGGTCGTGGAAGCAGCATTGACCATGATTGCAGGATCGATAGCCTCGTACCAAGGGTTAGCACCGCCACGGGTTACACCACGAAGGAGTAACTTATTTTGGGCTTCAGCAGAAGGGTTTGGAGTAATTGGAGCCATTATATATCGCCTATTCTATTTAGGATTTGTCCAGTTTGGAACGTAGTGGAGTTAGTCGTTGACGCAGCATACGTCGTTGCTGCAGCTATAGTCGGGATAGCAACTCCTACAACAATAGTGGTGTTTGGTGATGCTTGGGTAGCGACAACAGTATTCTTTAAGGGGCTAATCTTAGCCGCCATTAGTTGCCTCGAATTGTAGTGTTGTACTGGTCGTTCTGGAAAACTAAACCAACGTTGTTCTGCCCAGACCATCCGTTACCACTAAGAGTAGGTTGTGCATAACCACCACTGACAGTACCAGGGAACGTCTGAGGCAACCAGACACTGAACCATGGCTCACTGAAGATAGTCGTACCGCTCAATACAACGCCACTAGGGATTACTGCGCCCAGAGGCTCAGCAATGACGGGGTTATTGACTGTGTTCTTGGTCTCGTCGCTCATTTAAGCTCCTTCTGTGAGGTGGAGCTTTGTAGTCCACCGATTGTTATACGTTCTTTTGTTTTGCAGTACTGGTACTGCTAGACCAGATCTGCTCCCATGACTGCGATGGGCCCTTAGGCTCAGCTTCATCAGGAAGGGGAATCTTATACATGCCGTTGTTGTCGCTAGCTCCTGCAGCAAGGCTTTCACGGAGGTGATCCATGTGATTTTCGCTTGTGCTATTTTCATCTTGCAATTCAGCAATCTTTTCCATAGCTTCATCAGAAGTGATGAAGGCAATGCGTCCACGCTGTACAGCTCTCAATACGTAAGGATTCTGACGAATTTCTTCTGCGATTGGCTGGATGCTGTTGTGATAACCGGCACCATTTAGCTTAAAGCTGCCTTTTGCACTCGTAAAAACCGTTGCACCCGACATCAGATTCTCAATCCAGTCTGCAGTCTTTACGTCCTGCATACCTTTAAAGGCTGGTGGTACAGCAGCGATTGAACGAGCCGCTGCTCTATCTGCTGGGTCTGCGATGTGCTCTTCGTAGTGACCACCCAAGTCAACGACTGAAACTGGGGTGCTTTCGCTGCTAACATCGCTTGATTTTGATACTGTTCTTGCCATTTTAATGCTCCTATTTTCAAGGGACTTTCGTCCTCAATAGATACGAAATATTCATACCTAGTTGTTACGTCGAGGGTATTACATTTATTACTTTGAATCTTTAATACAAGCCGGGGAGCGATCTCAAGGACCCGGCCTCCCCGGCCAGTACTACTGTTAAGACTAAGCCTTAACAATCTTGTTTTCACAATTAGGACTTTACAATTTTCCCTAAGCTTTGACTATTTTGCCTAGGCCACGTGGATTAAGAACTATCTCACTAACGAGCTCGTCCATGACCCAACCCTTGTGGAACTTCTCTGGGGTGTGGTTCTCTTCTACGTCGAGTGAGTACATAACTGGGAAGACACCGAGGAACTCGGGGCTTGGGGTCATGTAGACAGTACCCTGAGGTACTTCGATCGAACGCTGAACCTGGAAGCCACCGAACTGAACGATACGCTCACCGGCAACAACACGGTCCTTGAAAGCCCAACCGGTCTGGTTGATGTCCCACTTGTAAAGGTCACGGTAGTCAATTGGGTTGAACAGCAAACGGCTGGCTTCCAACTGGTGAACTTCGATGAGGGCAACCAGGTCGTACATCGAGTCAGGGGTAATGTAACCCGAGAGCTCGTTAACGATGTGGTTAGGCGATACAACGTGGTTGGGGTCAACCGCATAGTTGTTGATGGCAGCTTCGAGGACCGTGATCAAACGGGCATCTTCCTGCATCATGATAGCCTGCTTGGACATGTCCTGAGCGTATTCAACGATGTTTACACGCAGGTACCAGAGGTCTTCCTTCTTAATCTGAGGGAAGGTGGCGATACGGAACAGACGGACTGGAACCTTCTTGCCTTCGAACGGAGTGACACGAACTTCACCCTCGTTACCAGACAAGATGTAAGCCTGACCATACTCGTCAAGTACGTCGTACATGACAGGTACACCAGGGGTTAATGGGTCTTCCAGGAGAACGTTACGGGTCATACCTTGGTAACGAAGCTTCAGCTGGATAGGACCAATCATACCCTGACCCAGACGGACCATGTAGTTGTCCTTGTCGGCCAGAATACCGGCCAGACGACGCTGCTTCTCTTCACGTGTGGCAATCTTACGACCAGCCGACTTCTCGAGACGGTCTTGCGCCTCTAAGATATTGGCGACATAGTCGTCCGACTTTTTGGCCGTACGCGGAGCGAGGTGCTCGGCAACTGCGCCATTGGGAAGGATAGTACTCATTATTATATTTCCTTTCAAATACCTTAGGCTGTAGCGCCGAATGGGATGAGACGAACAACAACCTGTGTGGGGCTGATAACGTCGATAAGCTCAGCAACCGGGGTGGCGCTAAGAGTATTGGCGGAACCAGAAACCGAAGTGATCTGACCGTTAGCGTTGGTGTACAAGATTGTACGAGCGCCAGTGGTGCTGATCGAGTAACTCTGAGTGGTGTCAAAGGCAGGAGCAGTCAGGGTGAAGAAGGCGTTGCCTCCACCAATCCAGACAGCCCATGTGTTGACGCCAACCTGAGTAACATCATCGATGTTAGGGTTGCGGTCGAGAGCCGAAAGACCGAAGGGCTTGGCACCAGTAACCGTAGCGACTGTACCCGCATTAGCAACAGTATCTGGACCGGTACGGTACATGACCATACCCGAGTAGATGTTTGTCGTGTCATTGGGGTCAAGGAACGTGTTGTATGGTGTAGCCTCGTACTTTTCGTACAGTGGGGTGCACGTACGGTGAACCCCAACGTTGGCTACGCTATTGAGTTGCAGCATTTTTCTTTCTCCTTAGTAGGGGATTTGGTTAAAGTGTCATCAGAAAATCGTCAGACATGATGTCCTGGCGAGTCGCTGTTGAGGCCGTTGTCATACGACCCATTTCTGGCATACGGTTATTACCGCTTGCCACTTTCTGGCTCCGAGGTTGACGTGCCCCAGACTCTTCGAGCATCTCTAAGCTAGCTTTGAAACCAGCAAGCTTCGCATCAGACATTTGCTCAAACTTTGCAATGTGCTTGGCACGGTCATCGTGTTGGACCATGCCCAGCTTCTCAAGGCGCTCAACGATTTGAAGACTCTCAAAGATCTTCTCGCGAGCAGCCTGTGTTACAGCAGCGGCCTTTTGGTAAGGCACAAAGGCAGGATTAGTACCATCGTATGGGAATGGGTTGCGGTCGTGATCTACTTGTGGAGTAAGACCAGTCTCAGCACCATCGTTATAGAAGGGTACGTAACCAGCGTCCTCACCATTTACCTCTTCAGGTACAAGCACGTTCGTGTTGTGGTCAGGTTGCATAACACGGTCACGGTCGAAAACGCCAGCTTGGTCATCAAGGTCACGGACATCGATTACTTGGAGCGTTTCCTGGTTACCGTTAGTAGCTTTCTTCTTCAGCTTCTTGCCAGTGTTGTCACACTTCTTGCATCCATCGCCATCGCACTTCTTGCAAGTCTTAGAAGAAGCAGTCTTCTCATCTGACTCTTCATCGGCGTCGTCATCTGAATCAGCGGTAGCAACCTTCTTAATATCCTCGAGAAGGCTCTCAAGCTGCTTAAGGTCGGCAGAAGCCTGACGGAAATCACCATTGTTCGAGAGGTCATTCTCGATGTCTACGACGATGCTAGCAATCGTACCAACGACTTGCTTTACATCACTGTTGGTGCTTGCAAAACGAAATACAGTCGAAGCATCATTGGATGCTGTGACTAAGTTAGTAAAATCAAAATCAACTTGATCGTTGATTGCATCACGGATCTCACGACTAGCCTTGTAAACATTGTACAGGCTCTCATCTAAGGGGTTGATGCTAGCATACATGGGTTGACCTTCTGAATAAACGGCGCTAGAACCAGGTCCACCAACAATTTCACCAGGAGCATTGGTGGGTGGGTCAGCAGCATCAAGATCACGTACATCGAGCAAACGAGTAGCAGGCTGGTTAGCTTCCCAATCAGCAATTTCTTCTGCTGGAGCAGGAGCCTGGCTAGAAAGGCCGTAAGGACCATCTAAGTTAAGGTTTGATGTCTGATCATAATTAAGACCAGGTGTAGTTGGCTCAGGTAAACCACGCTCTTGATAAGCATTTTCTGCCTGCTTGATTAGCTCGTCATCGAAACGGCTCATGTTAGCTCCTCATTATTTTTGGCGTTTTCGTCGTTTTTATTCTGTGCATCAACTTCGGCAGTGCCTTTAAGCAGTTCCCACATTCTTGTGGTGCCATCCATTGCTGCATTCATTGAATCGTCTTGCATCGCACCTGGATCAAATTGTTCCTTGGCACTCTTTTTAAGCTTTTTTTTAGTATCTTCGATCTTTGTTGCAGCTGGGCTTAAAAAGTTGCGTTGTACTTTTTTTAGCATCCTAGGATCTATACCCAGGAACTTAGGTCTTTTAAATCCTAAGGCACCAGCAATTTCTTTATTACATTTAGGATTATCGCAAGAACCCGATAATTCACCCTTTTTCATAGAATCGTTGTTGAAAGTCATCTCTCCACAATCAGGACATTTGACTTTAGATCTAGAAATATCGGGTAATACATCGACAAAAGATAAGCTACGATAAGCTGCTTTAGCTCTAGGATTTTGCTCAGCAAGACTCTGCTGCTGTTCCTTCATCGTTTGTTGAATACCCATTGCATTTTGCCATTCAGCGATTGCCTCTTGAACTCGTGGATCAATGTAGCTGCAGTCTGGGCAAATACCATCTCTATAAGCGTTGCTTTGGCACTGAGGGCAATTACCTAAAATAGAGATAGGCACCCTAGCGACTTCTAGGGCGATCTTCTTTATCTCGTTAGATAATTTAAGGATTGGCATTAATAACGTTTCGTGTGAAGTAACCAAGCTGATTCATCAGCGGGTTCGAATACAAAGCTGAGCTCGAAGAAGTTTGGCTTGATGCAACTTTCAAAAACAAGGCTCTCGATACGTTTGCCTTCTTTATAAACAGTTACGTTTCTACCCTTCATACGAGGGATGTGTGTGCAATATTCGGAAGGCTTGCTGGCATACTTTCCGCATGCCGAGCATTGAGTACCCTCTACATCAGCTCCCATGCTGACTGCGTTGAGCTGGCCTTCCATGATTGAGCTAGCTAGCTTAGGAAATGTTTGTGCATCAACTTCCATGAGGCAGTAAACGCTGGCATCAATTATACCACTAGCTAATTTGCTTTCACGGTAAACAGCATCGAGGATTACACCACGAGCACGATCAGGGTCACTATTATTGTGCTCTACGTAGATTGGACGACCAACAAAAGTCTTATAGCTCTTTTTAATTTGATCTACAGGCCAACCATCATAGTTAGCATTCACTCTAGAGGAGATAGCTCTAGAAACAGCGTAAACATAACCAGGTTCAGGTTTAAAATTGAAGTCATCAAAATTAACGTTATGAAGCTCAATGTTTTGAGAGTTGCCAGCGAGGGTCTCTCTTCCCATTAAGGTTACAGTAGGTGCGCCAAATTTAATCATCTTCATAACCTATTTTGTCTTAACAACGCTTTTACATCGTTGTAATGTTTTGGAATTATTAATATTTTTCTTTTAATAATTTTGTAAGCTCTTCAAGCATGATTCTGTGATCTTCTAAATCTTTTTTGTGGTCTTCACTTACCTTTAGATGGTAAGAAGCCAGTTCAGAAGAGATACGGTCAGCTCTCTTTGCTGCTATCAAAAGTATCGCGCCTTGCAAACCTGCAAGAGTAGATAAAGCAAGATTAAGCAATATGAATGGATAAGGATCAAACGGAGAACTATTACTACCGTTATAAGTCATCCATACAAACATTATTATCATGAACGAGAATACGAATGGCCAACTTCCCATACCATGACGCATTGCATCTGCTGCTTTTTCGCCTAGAGTGCGTTCATCACCACTTCTTACATGAGGATGAAAATCCCAGTGGCTTACTTTTTTAAAAGTACGCATTAATCTTCTCTATCTACGAGACCTTTGTGATAACCCTTGTGTTCAGCAAAATTTTGTTTAATTTCATCAACTTGGTTATGTAGCTCTTCTTGACCATATTTAATGTCACGCACCATAGATTCCACACGGTTCCACTGGTCTTTACTCGTGCTCCCACCATTGGTCTCGTGTTGAGCAAGAAGTCGATCGAACTTATCGTCCATATCTTCTTTGTACTCTTCGAACTGCTTAGTTAAAGTTTCCATCTTCTTAGAATTGTGTCTATTAAGCCACTTTTCTGTAAGTTTGATGGTAGTAAAAATACCACCTGCAGCGAAGAAGATGTTGGTTATATAACCGGACCAAGTATTGCTGGTATTGAAAAATGAAGCAAGCATTACTCTTCATCAATCTTTTCATAGATACTATTTGTTAGGTCCAACTTGTGAGAATTGCGGCACTTAAGTCCCTCGCCCTCTTTTATAATGTCAAGCTTAATTAAAGGACTAACAATTTCAAGAAAGCTTTTCTTATTAAAAGCTGACTTAGGAAGAATGCGAGGTGCCTCATTGTTGAAAAGAGTGCTCATTAAAACTCCTGATTAAAAATGCATTATCTATTAATTAATGCATAATTCATGTTGTTATAAATCGTTTGCTGGGAAAGGTTCTTCTACAGTAGGATCAATTTGCTTTCGTGCAGGCTGGTCCATGCCGCCTTCACCACTACTGTGTTCATTCAAGTCTGTTGGTTCTGTGATCATTGGATCATCGATCAATGATGCAAGATTTTGTTTGAATTGATCTTCATCAAACTTCTCATAGCTATCATCAACAATAATCTTCATACCAGAAGCGAGCTTCATACGCTTACGCTTCTTCTGTTCAAAAGGCACTGCAAACTTCATACGATCACCGTATTCAACTCGGCCTGTGAACTCATCGAACTCATCGTCTTCATCCCAGCCGGACACAGATGCAGTCTTCTTCTTAGGACCATTCTTTGGACCCTTTTTAGAAGGCTTAGGCTGATTTTTGCGCTGCTCATAGCTTTCTTCTGGGCGTTGACGCTGTTGAGCTTCTTGATTGATGCTAGGGTACACTTGAGCACCAGCTGCGGCATCACTATTGCCTGCGGTATTGCCAGTCATGTTAGGAGCACTTGGAGGCGTTACAAGGCCAGCCATAGCTCCTGGAGCAAGCTGTGCACCAAGCGATGGGTCTTCAAGCATCGCAAGGTAGGCCTGGTATTCCTGCACATATTCTGGTGGTATTGGAAGCTGTAACGTGTACAAGCGGTCGAACAGTTCCTTCTTAAATTGTTGCTCAGCGACGACTGTCTTAATCTTCTCTTCTTTTCGTGCTGAAACTTCATCGTCGAAGTCAATTGGTATATTGACAGCAAGAGTGCTAAGAGAGATTGGGAACCCAGCTGCGCTCAATTGCTGCAAGAAACCACGTTCTACGGTCTCATCACGTAGGTTCATACTACGGAATCTAACTTCGGGGATTGCTAGTTTGGGTCGTTCTTCAACATATTCAGCACCAGTCTCTTCATCAACCATGAGGACAGTTTCCATAACAGGAACCATCTGACCGCCCACGTTACGCATTTCATAGTGACCTTGTCTTTCTGCGACTGGTTCCATACGGCTACGAATAAACTTCTCAATCTTATGCTGGTAGGTGCTAAGCATTTGAGTAATAAGTTCACGGTTGAGAGCACCACTGGCGTAAGTGCCGCCTTGACCGCCCTGAATGAGGTCTGAACCAATGCCGAATACACCCATGACATTAGTCTGAACTCTGAGGAAATCCTGGTCTAGTCGTGGCATACTTTCACGACCAAAAGCGTTTTGGATCTGCAAACCGTGGTGGTAGGTCATCAAGCGGAAGTCAGAGTTGATAGCCATGGAGAGGTCATCTCTCAGGCTTTGAAGTTCCATGGCGTCTGGGATCCATGGACCGTCTTGGTCTACGTCAGGAAGACCCAGAGTAGCCAGAATAAGAGGAGAATACAGACGGTCGGCAATAGCATCTTGCGCGGCGTTAAGGGACTCCTCAAGCATAAGCATACGAAAAGCACGAAGAAGGATAGGAGTACCATGCTCGCTCCACGGGTTGGTATTGTGCGTTACAAGGCCAGCAGTAATGTGGGTATGGTGCTCATCAATTCCAATGGCCATTGTTTCTTCATCAATACCCATTTCAATTTTTACAATTTGATCATATGGGAATTTAGATGGGCGTGTATTTCTAATAGGCGTAGTGTTAGGAACTTGCTTTCTTGAACAAAGCGGTTGCACATAATGAGATAGCAAAGACTTAGCCTCTTGCTTGCCAACAATTAGACGGTGACCATAACCAGAATCCGGTGCATAGTCATATTTAGGCACGTCATAGATTCTTGATTCTACTCCGAGGAATGACAACAATGTTTGACAATCTTCAAGCAGTGAACGGTTCATACTAGTCCATACAACCATGCCATTTGAGTCAACATGACCATCAGTATCTAGATAACCAGCAAGAAAAGCTCCCCAAACTTCAGGCCCACCATCCCAAATACAAGACGGGACTCTCTTTGTATAAGTAGTTTGCCCCTTGATACCAGCATCTACGATTAATTTCTTGATTAAATTAGGATTTTTTGTTTGTTCACCCTGTGAAATAACGAATGATATCTCACGGTCACCGGCTTGCGATAGTTTGCAACTATATCCGGCAACGAATTCATTCATCCAATTTAGTATTTCTTTGTCTTCATTGTGGAACATAATCGTTTTATGGCCATAGCTACCATCACCAACCATTAAACCAAAGAATCTTGCTTCATCGGTCGATACATTGCTAATCATCTCAGGATTATACGAATGGCCGACCAACAAATTTGTTCCGATAGAAAGATCGGCAGCTTCTACCCAGCCATTATCAGTAAGGAATGGGTGCTCCGAGTTAACACCAATCTTTCGACCTTGCTTAGTTGTGATCCAATAGATTGGTTCTGGTTCATTAATACCTTGGTGACTAACGGTACTGCGAACAATCTTATTCGTAGTCTCATCCCATGCGAGCACTTCATCGCCAACAGCAAGGTCTCTTGCCTGGACAGGACCAGTTGGGGTCATTATATCAGTAGAACCAACAACGCACTTAAATTTAATCTGCTTCATAATTACATCTGAAACAGGAATCTCTTTATCTTGTCGTGCCCAGGCTACAACATCTGGGTAGAGTTGCATAAGCATTGCATACTCTTGCGGAGGATCACGACGTTCGATAAGGCGCTTAATTTCTTCAGGGACCTTAACATGATATTGATAAGTTCTGAGAGCACGATTTTTAGCGACGATAACATCATTGGGGTTGATGATCTCATCTTCTTCCCAAGCACCAATACCATCATGCCAAGAACCCATAGCGAATACTTCACCAACAGTCCAGTGCTCACGGCCAAGGTCAAAAAGAAATTCTTGGTAGTCTAAGCTATCAAAGAATAGTTCATTATAGAAATCAGCGATCCGCTTATCTGGGTGAACCAATTCGATATCTAGGAGAGGGAATCTAGTATAGATATCAATTAAACTAGGTACAAGGTGGTGAGTAGAATAGAGTAATCTAGCCCAGTCACGAATCTTACGAGTTTGTTCATCAGGGTCCTCCATGTTGAACCACCATGTGTTTCTCGTGGCAATACCAGAAACACAGTATGAGTGGTCTTCTGTAATGGTCAGACTATAAATAGTACCTTTGTAATCCGATTCGATTACTTCTTCAACTGGAATCCATACACCTTCCGCAACGTGTTCGATTGGGTATTTGCGTCCACGCTTGACAATAACATCATCATCGATCTCATCAAAAATGTGGATGTCCATCCAGTTAAGGAATGCACTATTTTCTGTTCGGCTGAGTACTATATTCTTGCCGTCAATCTTCTTTGAGAATGACTTAGTTGTTCTGTGATACACAGAAGGGAAGAAACCATTTCTGGCCATCATTTGAAGAATTTGATCACGCAAATGGTTAGAAGAAGTAAAACAAGAAGAGATATCTGGCTGGTAGCAGCCGTCTCCATCGAAGTACCCACGAAGAAGGGCTTTCTGCTTCTCTTCTGGCAAAAATTGTGCCCACTCTGGGAAATGCTTGTTATATGAACCCTTACCACAAAGAATTGGTAGAGCACGAGACAATGGAAGATTCGCTAATTCAACAATTACAGAATTATCACCATATTTTGTATGATCACGAATATCTGCTACTTTGCCAGTGAGTTTTTCAAGGACATTTACTGTTCTATTTATTAAATCTGTTTCTTTTGTGGACAAAGCAATGTGAATTGTCTTATTGTCCGGTCCACCAGTAGATCCTTCAGCAATATATAGACCAAGAAACCATAGGAAATCATCAGTTAATTCAATCTCTACTGGCAATGAATTAATTGGTCGTCCTGGTTTCCCACGAAGACGCTTTGGTGCTGCACCATACTTTTCGCTTAACTTGCGAGTGAAATAACCATTCTCGATAACCAAATCAGAATGATCAATTATTTCTGTAAGATTAATGAATTCTTTATCTTCGATACGGCGGTCTACTGGGAAAAGAATTTTGTCGTTTGGCTTTAAATCCTGGACATGAATAAATTGTCCACCATCTTCACGAAGTGTCCAAATGGGGTGGTCAGCGGTAACGTTGATAGCAGTACGGTAACGAGGCTTCAGTTGATAAACTTTACCCTCATACTCTTGGTTGCCAAGATCAAGTACACGACGATATCTACCCATGTGGGTAAGAGCTCGATCACCGTAGGTAACGTCTTCAATCTTTTTTGGACCATCTAGGAGAGTAATTTCTTCCCCCGGTAAAACGCAACGCTCACGCCAGTATTCAAATGGATCATGCAGCTTAGGAAGCGCCCATTGGGCATCTGATCCAGTCGCTGCAGCTAATCTTCTATTAGGAGTGTTAGCAACACCCTCTAGATTAAAACCTTGCTTTAAGTTGTTTAGACGTTGGCGTCCTTCTGGCGGACCACCCAAAGCTGTAGCCATTGGACCAATTTCATTAAGCATTGATCCACTGGTCTTAGCCCTGTCAAGCATGTCTCGTGCGGCAACACGTCCAGCGATAGGGTTCTTTGGTAGCGTGATACCAGCTGTCTTCATACGGTTTAATTCCGTTGAAGCACTCCAGTCTTTTGATGCCATTAAAGGATCTTTCTAGTAAAGTGTGCAGCTACAGGCATTTACGCCTGGGATAGACTGGTGACCACATGGGTATTGATCTATGTTACCACTGAAGCGCACTACTCCGCCACCCTTGTTCTGGATGATTGGGTTACCATTGAAATCGAAGTTAGCACCAACTAGACGAATCTTGGCTGTTCTTATATTCTGTTCACGTTCCATGGTATTCCTATCCTATGTAATCTTCGTTAGACTTTATGTTCGAATAAGCTACTGAGGACTTAGTTGAGCTGGTTACAGAACCACCAGACGCAGTGATGTTGCTATTACTAGCAATATTGGGTTGACCAATACCACCATCGATCCAGTTCGCTTCTTGACCAACTTGCATAGCACTGAGGTCAGCAAACATACCAGGGATAGCCCAATCAATAATCCCTGTGCCACCTGAAGCTATAACTCTATAAGCGTTATAATAATAACCGCTTGTTGATGGAACTTTCATCAGTACAGGAGTATTCGCAGTCGTGATAGTACCAGTTACTATGGTTGCCCAGTTAGTGGATGAATAGCTTCCAGATAATGCTGCTGCATTCAAGAAATATGAGTTTGGTGTGAATCTATCATAGGTTCCTTGCAAAGCCAAGGAAGACGTACCAGACCAACTCGCTTCTGCATTAAGCACGACAGTTATAGCTTGTATGTCTGTTAAAGCTGTCTGGGCATCAGGAGCACAAACAAAACTTACATCGACGCCACCATTGCCGTTGACGTTGAGGTTGAGTCCTGGGTTTAATGCACCTGGTTGAGCATAGCCAACGTTGCCGCTCGTAGTCGAGTAGCCAACACCACTAGCACTAAATGAGGTGGGGAATGGAACAATCGCTGGGTTTACCGCTCCTGGGGTGCTATCATTACCGTAGATAGTAACGAACTGGCCCAATGGCCAAGTCTTTTTTGTTTGCTTTGGGCCTTTACCTTCTGCGACGTTCATAATCTCTCCTAGAGGCTCATGTAATCTATACCTAGGCCATCATCTTGTGAATTTTCTAAAAATCTCAACGCGTTAATACTGATATCATCGTCTGCGACATTGATAGCGGGTGCATCATGGTTCGATGATGCTTGAATAGTTTGTGGTCTTTGAACCTGTTGTGGTTGCTGCGTTCGCATTGGAGGCTGAATTGGAGTTGGCGTTGTTTTTGCAATCAATGCTTTATCCAACTTATTATCAATATTCTTAAACGCATTTGATACTGGGACCAAAGCATCCTTGATTATCGATTCGATTTGTGGTCCGATGGGCTCTTTAGCTTTTGGCTTTTTAGCTTTTACAAAATACTTCTGCAACACATCATCACAAAGATCCCAAGTTAACTTGTTGATCTCTACACCGATTAAACGCATTATACGTTTCGATTTATTATCCCATTGATAATGATAAAGATTTTCGTCATAATCAATCAATGTACCATAATGGATGTCACCATTGTTGCTATCAACAGTCAAAAATTCTATATTGGCCACTTGTTGAGGAAGCACAACATTTTTTACTTCCTCAACAAATGGGTCTTCAACCTCAAGGACCTCTTCTACAGGGGTAGAAATGATCTTAGTTTTTTTAGTTCTAAACATGTCGTTATTCGGCAATTACCAATTCGAAATCGCTCTTGCGTTCTACAGAGGCAGTGCGGTCATCCCAAACAACAGCGAACTCACGGTCACCTACGGCAATAACGGTTCCAGCAATCTTAGTAGTTGGTGTCTCAGCAACAACACGTGATTCTACAATCGTTCCCTTGTTCGTGTTAGCTACAACACCCATTGTAAAATCAGGTCGTGCTTGGCTATTACGAAAACCCTTAGATTGTGAAGCAATCTTGCTAGCAGCCTTAGTAGGCACATCTTGGAGATCACGACTGTTGACTAAAGCAGGATTCTGTGACATAAGTACTGGGTCTGAAGCAGGGTTCGCGTCAGTGGCGTGCATGTGAGATTCATCAACGTAACGTTGGATCTGATCACCTAAGCCTTGACGCTGCTCTTCGTAAGCCTGCATGTTCTTATCGAAGTGGTTGCTGTCTTCGTCAATAAAGTCACCAATCCATTGCTGGCTTGGGTCTTGAAAGTTATTGTCTGGCGAAGCGTCAGCTTTCTTATCGAAAAGGCTAGCTACTTTGATGTTTAAACGAGGTTCCATGTTTTCTCCTATACGAGGATACACACTCTATGGTATGTACTGTTATAAATTACATTATTTAGTTGCTTGGAGGTATTGGAGCACCAGTACCATCGTCCGCGTATTCTTCTTTGGCGTCGGGTTGAACAGCTGGGTCAACACCATCTATTTTGTTACCATTTGCAGTAAAAAAACGGTTTTTGTTAGCAAAAGCCCAGATATCTTCTTCTGAGCTAGCAGTCATTATTGGCTTTGGTGCAATACCATCTAAATTATTCGTTTTGTCACTCTTTAGATTGTTAGGCAATAAATTTTGCAGAGAGAAATCTTGATTATCTTGTTTTAATCCACCAGAATTCAACAGGCAATAGGCGTGTGAGAATAATGGCCTTTTCTTATCAACAGCTGTTCCATCAATAAAGACTGGTCCAAGCCCATCGGTGTTAGCAGGCATATCACAGAATCTGCAAGGAACTCCAGCTGGAGCATCCTTTGGCTCTATATAACTTATCTTCTTATTCATTAATAATCCTCATCTTCGTCTACGCCCGAGGATTCTCCCAGGTTCTTTAGAGCACCGCGAATGCCACCTTGTTCAGTAAAACCTTCGATAGCAGTATTCATTTCTTTTTCACTCAGGTTCCTTCTGAGGTGCTTCCTCAAAGTGTCGTGCAAGTCTTTTTGACTTTCTTCAGATGACATAGAATCGACTTCGTCAGGCATATCTGGTATAGGCATGTCAATCTTAAACTTTGGAAGCTCCGTTTGGCTAAATTGCTTGCCACTTGGTTCTACTGGTTTTAATTCACGGTCAGTAGGCTTCTTAACGCTTGGGATAGAATCAGCACCAAGAACGTCGGGCAATAGGATTTCAGGATGACCAGGCTTTATATCGATTCCAAGTTTATCGAGCGCCTTATGAGCATCTTTACCCAAATATTTCATAGCTTTACGAGCATAGTTACTGGGTGTAGTAATGGCACCTTCTCTAAACTCTTGCGCTGAAATACCCAAAGATCTTCTATAGATCGTCTTAGCTTTAATCTTTGAACTACCTTTATAGCCATCGATTACTTTACTTTTGTCTATATTTTGCATAACATGCCCCGAAGTTGCTAACAGTGGTGCTGTAACATCGCTGATTCGAGCAACCTTATCGATCGGAACGTTGCGCAAATAGATCCAATTGCCTCTATCCTCGGGTGACAGCTCGCCATGCATTGGCCTTAGATGATCGAACAAATTAGAAACATGCTGTTGGAATTTTGATCTCTTCAGATTATCTTCGGCGGAAGAATCACGATCGAATGATTGATTAATACCCTCACCAGCATCGAGGGCTATATTCCTATCTGGTCGACCAAGTGTACGGGTACCGCGTTCTGACCGTATATTTTCTTGGTTATTGCCACGGACAAGAATATGGCACTTTGTACCTCTTCTATTAACGTGCGTGACCACACCACACATCTGTTTGTCTTTATAACCACGTACAGACGATGAATCATCTCTTATCAGCTTTTGTTTAAAAATCGATTTAAACCAGTTTTCTGGTGTATTATGCGATGGCATGATCCGAGATATTCCATGCTCATTCTTAGGAGTCCTAGGAACACCCGTGTATTGGTCTGCAGTTGATGTGTAATAAGTTTCAAAATTAGGTTGATGTTCACCTTCTCTTGTATCAGCATCTGGGTTAGACGTATCATGGTTTGTAAAAGTTATTGGTGTAAACTTTTGGATGGGGCTATCTTCCCTACCACCCAACATATCCCATGCAGTAGCAATCGGTTTAAAGCCATCTACTACTGAGATCGGTGCAGTTACGCTAGCAACATCAGGATTAGACCCAGGTCTACTGTGCGTCTGTTTTTCATCCAGCTTTTCTTCACCGCCAGAATTAATTGCTCGGGCACGGAACCTATCAATCATGCCTCTATTTTTGCAAGATTTACAATTATCTTCTGGGTTTTCTTCTATATGCCCACATGGTTCAGCATAGTGTTTGCAGCTGCTATTGCATTGTGAATCAGTGTGACCACACAATGGGTGAGCGTTTAGAACACATCTTGTACCACAAGCTCTTTCTGTGCAATATTTCTCGTGGTAAGCTGCTGCTTTATTGTGATTTTTAGCATACTTCTTTAAATTAAAAACATCTCTTAACGGATTTTTTAAAGAAGTACCAGTATTACCACAACTACAGAATTCTGGTGTTTGGTCACTTTCGGTGGGCACAATTGGCTTACCACCGTTTTTAGCACCATTACAATCGGTGCATGGATAAGCTTCTCTAGCTGTTCGATCGATCAAAGAGAGCACAGCTCTCTTCAAGTGCATATCACTTCTATTCTGACGTTGTCTGCTAGTTCTAGCGATAGATTCAGGATTCTTGTTTTCTAAAATCTTACGTTTTTTAGCTTCAAATTCCTCAGGATCAACCCGTGATACTTCGACTCGCTCTTCAGCAGATAAGTTTCGATCGGGTCTATAATTGATTATAGGGTCTCTTTGAAGAGGTTCTCTACTGACAGTACGCAGTTGCGAGAACTGTGGCCTACCACCTGCCTCTTCTGAACTAGAAGTTTCTCGAGGCTTTGGTTCATGGACTTGCATGCCCATTGATTTTAATTCTTCAGTACTAAGACCCTCATACTCACCGGCTGCTACAACGATCTTTGAATTAAATTTCTTCTTAGACATTCTGAGTGGCCTCTTCGCTTTCTGTGGATGTTGCACCCTTAGGGCTCATTGAGGGGAAATTAGAGATTGATTCTTCGATAGATTTTCTTGAAGATTCTCCATGGCTTCTGCCAACTTCTGATAAAAGAGTCTGACTAAGTTTACGCCAGCGTGTCATGTCTTCAACCTTATTGGGGTTGCTTGGGATAGCTGCTTTTGTTAAATGCTTGTGCATGGTATCAAGAAGATCATTATATTTACCAGTGGCAGAGTCGGATAAGCTTCCTACAGCACTCTCTAGAGAACTTACAGGAGTTTTTATAGACTCTGGGAAGTCATCTTCGTTCACCCTAGTCTTACGCAACTTAAGCTTCAATGGCTTACGTTCAGCAACGACATCAGGCCAACTCTTAATATCTTTAAGCTCTTCTTTCAAGTCAGCGAGGTCTGCGCTAGAAGCACAGTACTTTGCATTGGCACTAGACCAATTCTTTTTACTTTTCACATTCAATCTATCGATCACAGACTTAGGAACTCTTTTACCGTTTGAATAGACTCCAAGAAACATTCTTTGATCGATTGGTCGTTGTCCTTGACCGTACTCCTGTCGCGAACCAGTACCATATTGCTCAAATGGTGTTTTATTTGTTTCGGGGTCCTCAAGGTTAGGCATGTGATGGATCTCATGTGGGCTAGACGCAAGATCACCGTCATAAGCATCGCTCATCGCTCGTAAATAATGAAAATCTGGGATATCTACATGCTCAGGGTGAATCAGTCTCATACCACTTGGTAAGGTGTCTGTATCTTCGAAACTTCCAATCCTACAGTTGCATGGTAGACCGTGCTCTGTCTGATGTTCGTCATCACCATGGCAACGTGTACAATCTTTATCGCCATGGGCTTTCCAAGTGTCCACCCCAGTATTAGCAGGCATAGAACTTCTAAAAAGTGTAGCAAAACGTGGGTTACCCATGAAAGATTTTGCGAACTCATTGACTCTAGGCCTAGGCTTAATAGCTTTACCTTCGTTGAGAACATAACCTTCATTGCATTTAGGATTTGGGCACGTGTTATCGGGCGTTAAAGGAATACTGCCTTTATCAGAATGGCAATTTGTACAAGAAAAAGCAGAAGTATCTTTACCAGAGCCAGAACAAGAAGAGCATTCTACTTGTGTTTCACCAGTTTTGTAGCTATTGGTCCTAGAACCCTTACCTTCGCAACTCTTGCAGGCTGGGGCATCTTCTTCATCGAAATACTTTTGCTTACCACCACCGAGGCCAATCGTAAAAGGAACTCTTGTCTTTTTACCGTCAGCACCCACTTTGCTTCTAAGCGTTATTTTACCTTTTTCGCAATCACCGCATAATGTACTATTATCTCGCTGGTTAGGCTCTTTTTTACCATTGAATCCACAGTAAATGCACTTAGATAATTTATTAGCATATTTTGTTAAAAAGTTCTGAGTTTGTTGACCACGGCCTCTTTGTGCATCAGCCCAAGTTTCATAACGATTGAACTTTATACCTTTTGTACCAACACGCGTCATCGGGAGATAATCACCCTCAACGTCTTTAGAGTCAAACACTTTCGCGAAATCACTCTTTTCAGAACCATCTTCTTGCTTTACTGGTCGAAGCATATCAAGTAGTTTTGATTGGCTTGCTCTGAACTTGTTACCTGGTTGTCCACCAATTCTTTGTGGTGTAAACTCATGGATTTCTAAATGGTTATCTGGGTTACTAGTATTGAAAGAAGCAGCAGTCTCTCTATCGACATGCTTATCTCGTGTATTGCCACAAACACATAACCCATCGCCAACGGTATAAGGAATGTCTGATAATGAACCAATGATTTTATGCAAAGATTCTTTACCACCATGAGTCTTAATCAGACTGGTAAAATCATCTGGCTCTAGGTCTTTACTCGTAGCGGTCTGACCAACATTTGTGCCTTTATTATCACGAATGTTAGACTGATCAAGCAATCTAAGAACCGTTGACATAGATCTACTAATCGTTCTAGGTGTAGGTTTATTGATGATCGTTTCTGTCGGCGTATTACCCTTAGATGGCTTACGCAGAGCCTGAGCTTCTAGTTCTTTTTGTTCATTATCATGCTGTTGCATGTTAACAACGATTCTCTCACCAGCAGCGGTCTTTTTTTGTGCAAAAATGAATTTAAACATAGTTTAGTATCTACCTATTTATCCCAAAGTCTTGGTTTTGGTTTCTGAACAATATCTTCTTCTGGAACCGATGAGGGAGTAACAGCAACTTCTTGCTGCTCAGGAATTATATCTTTCTTAGGAGAAATTAATGGCTTTGGTGTAGGGACTTCATCTGGGACATCAATATCTGGTATTATATCATCGAAACCTATGATTGGGTCAGAACTCCAGTCATGCTCCGATGGATCAATGCTTAAACTCCTACTATTAAACTTTTCTTTAGTTTTTTGTTTAATAGAATTATTATACCTTCTAAGAATCGATTCTTTTTCTATATCACCACGAGCACTGATTCGTCTCTGCATCTCTGGAGACTCGTCTTGGTTCAATGGCCTTAAAGAATTCATAACATTTTCCATAAAAACATGAGTTTTTCTTGTTGGATTAGCATGGTTATCACAGCAATGCACTACATCTGTTCCAGTACGTTGAAGCAAGATACGACCTTTTGGCTTATCTCTTTTCAGGCTTTCTTCATAATCTGGGTCACCACGACGTTCGTTCCTTTGCGCTAAGAAATCAGGCGTCGTTCTATCCTGATCATCACAGGGGCCCCAATCACCATAAAGTTTTTTAAACGTACGGCTAGGGAGCGTTTTCTTTAAGTCGTACAACCAACAATTAGCGTTTGGATCGTATTCAGCGTCCGACATCAGTCATCCCTTTGCATGCGTACTGGTCTTCCATGAAATCGTTGAGTTTTTCTCTAGCTTCAGTTTTATCTGGCGTGCTTCTTCTGATCTCAGCGATGCCTTCTTTGTATTCATCACTTTTATTCACTTTAGCTATTTCATCATCTGGTAAGATTCCAGTGCCCTTGCAAAGTATGCAATCTTTTGGATGTTTCTTTGCACTAATCGATGGCTCTTCTACCTTGGGTACTTCTTCAGACTCTGAATCATCTAAATTTCTTTCCAACGATCGTGATTCAAATAGGTTAGAAAAAGCCGTGCTCGGTCTTGATGATTTTGAAGGTTTTTTAATCTTTTTTAAGCTCTTTAATTTATCCATGGCAGAAGAAACTGCTGGATTATTTTCATCATCAGGTAAAATTGGATCACTAAAATCTTCTGCGTTAGTATCATGTTTTACAGTGATCTCTTTTGGCTGAACACTGCCTTTGCCCTTTGGAGCCCCGCTTGTTTCGTCCTCGGTAGATTCATCATTTCTCTCAATGGAGTAAGCAACGTTTGGAGTGACTTCACCTTCATTGCCGCATGTTTTACAGACGTTTACTAGGTTGCCATCTTTGTCTTTGTTTGTCCACTCTTGACGTGATCTACCTTCGCATCCTTCAACATTCCCACATCCACGGCAATGAGGAGCTCTATTGCTCTTGTCTGAACCACAGTCTTTAGTCTTGCATCCAGAGCAATGAGTGTCATTATAAACATGCTTTTCTAGCTTATTGATACTTGACATACCATCGCATGAAGGACAAACGACTTTATCTTCGTCTATGCTCTCGTTGTCATCATCTGTGGCGCCTTCATCTTCATCTTCATGAAAACCATGTAGTTCATGGGTGGAATCTTCTGAAGTTTCTTCTGGGATTTTACAGCTATCGCATCCACGACCCTTACAATACTCGCAGCTTTCTGTTCTAAGCATTTGTTCTAAGCTATCATCATCGCCAAATCCGTCTGATTCTCTAGCATAATCGCCTATGAATCTATCATCAATACCTTGTTGATGCTCATAGTCATCTGGATCAAACTCTGAATTATAATCATGGAAATGGTCATCATAGCTAGTAGAACTAATTCTTGGATCTAAAGCCACTTTTATGTCTCTAGGCTCTTCCCTGAAATTTATTGGATACATTCCGGGGCTTGGCTGAAGTACAGTAGCTTCCCCTTTTTCTATCTTTGTTTGTATCTCTTGCTTCTTATTTTCTCTTCGAAGCTTATCGTTCTTAATCTCACTTAATAAATACTGGTAAGCTTCGTCATCATTCTCGAAGAGCGGCATGGCACCGGGGTGCATTATTTTATTAGGATCTTGCGACCCAATCTCTGATGCAATAATTTTTCTATAGTTAAAGCGATCGCTATCAATAGCGTCAACAGCATTCTTAGAATTAAACTTATTATCCATATTAACCTAACTTATAATAGTAGATTAATACTACTTAACCTGCTTGACGCAAGTTGTGCACTTGGCGTGACGTAGTTGCCATTCCTCATAGACAGCACGGACTAACTTAGCCTTAGAGTCACTGATATTAGCCATCTTACGATGAGCGGCCTTCTCAATATCTTCTTCAACCATACCCATACGGAGAGCAAGTTCACGATCACTGTGCGCTAGGAACAAAAAGTCACCAGTCTTAGTAAGTAGTTCATGCTTGGCAATCACCAAATTCTTACCAGCAATCTTGGCATCAAAAGCTAAGTTTACTGTGTCATCATAGTCGAACATCGAAGTCATCGTGTTACTCCTCATTATGTTCCCATAGGAACGCTGGACATTAGGCTTTATTGCCTATTATCTCTTATGAATCAAAGGTGGTTTTAAATGGTCCGGGCAGTACGAATCGAACATACGTAGTCGAAGATCATTGTACGGGGGGTGGGAGTTGAACCCACTCAATCAGAAAGATATAAGCTTTCCCGCGTCACCGTCTGCGTCCCCCCGCTTATTTATAAATTTAAATACTTAAAAATGCTTTCCTTATTATTTTCTAACCAACCTAGCTTAAGTTTACTACTGGTCGCTACTTCGTTTTAATGGCCGGTGAGGTATACACAAAGGAATTACCAGCACGTCTGCCAAACCCTTGTTGCCCATTCTCCGTTTACTTTCCTTGCCACTGGTCGATGGGGAGAGATTCGAACTCCCGTACCCGAAGGAGCTGGTTTACAGCCAGCCGCGTTTGGCCACTCCGCCACCCATCGATTTGCTGAGGGACAGGGACTCGAACCCCGATTCACAGAACCAAAATCTGTTGTCCTGCCATTGGACGATCCCTCATTGCGCTACTCTTCAGGCGTATCAAATGCCTGGAAGCTAAGACTCATATAATAACTAATAAACTTCTCTACATCAGTATAGCCCAAGGTTTCAGAGACACGATTGATTCTCTGGTACAAACGAAGAGGAATATTGAACTTTATTTCTTTCTTATCCATAATACTTCCTTTATGTCTAGTATACAGCGGACCGAGGAGGATTCGAACCTCCGGTACCTCGCGGTACGACGGTTTAGCAAACCGTTGCTTTCGGCCACTCAGCCACCGATCCTAAATTCATGAACATTGTGCTAACGTTACACCATCACCCATCGTTGTTGGGCGACCAGGAATTGAACCTGGACCTATGCTCCGCTGCTCGGGTAGGGATCGAACCTACGACACTTCGCTTAACAGGCGAGTACTCTGCCTCTGAGTTACCGAGCATTGTAAAACTAATTCAAGTATAGCTGATTGTATTTGTATCTGGGCACAATTTATACAGATACTAATTATAATTCTATTATTCTAGGCCATTGACCATAATTTGCTTGATATTTATAAACATCTAGATTGTTAAAATAACGCAAGTTTCTTTCAATGCCATCTTCTTTATAGGGGTTTTCAACTTTTTCTGTCCAAATATCAGTAAACCTATCGGGATTATAGATAACTGATCCACCTTGTAGCGAATTTTCTGCTTCAATTGCTACAATCTTAGCTTGCATTGTGCCTTCTGCACTATAATCATGATTTTTTAATTTTATAATTTGTTCTTTTTTTTCTAAAAGATATGAGTATTTATAGCTGCATATATTCATAGTTCCGGGATGATGACCCAACATACAGATTACATTTGGTTTATTCTCTGGGATATTTTGGAGCAGAGAATTAAACTCTGCACCAACTACACATGTATCATGCAATAAGAACCAATATTCTGATTCAATTTCATTCTCTACGATGTCAATAAGAGCGGTATAGTCAAATGAGTTATGATCGACCTTAATATGATTAGCTCCAAGATATTCACCGACGGATCTTTCATAATAACCACCTTCAAAAATATAGATGTTTTTAGGATCTACTCCAGAATTTAGTAAAGATGGGATAACAACTGGTAGAGTCATATTGCTGTAATTTACTACAGAACTAATGGCTATTTTAATCATTTTGCTAGCTTAACATATTTTTCTAATGTATTGGTAGTCTCAATGTGTTCTCTTTGCGTGTGGAAAGCGAAATGAACAGCTAGAACATTACCATTAATGATGTTTGGTTTATTTAAACGTTTGGGGAGTTCACAAGCAATAAAATTCTCTTCATCTGGGTCTACTTCTACATCAATAAGATCGTTACCAAACCAGCAGAGAGAGCTAATAGAAATTCGCTCATATTCTCTCAAGATCCATTTATCAAACTTATAACTTTCCAATGTATCATTGTTATAATGTTCGATAAAATTCTCGTGCTTCTTTATAGCGACCTCACCATCAAGAACACCTACCTTATCTAGGCAATCATAATTAATAAACTCTGGAATATTAAAAGCACCGATGTGTTGGTGGATATAATCAGTGATTGAATTATTTACAATGTTTGGTAACACAAAAAGGTATTCTTGATGCTTCACCCTAAATTCAAGCATTTTTTTAAAGAAATCATCTTCCAACCAGACGATGTCATCATCTAAACGGATATAGATAGTATTAGGATCTCTTAAATCGCTCCAGAAATCTCTGAGCCTATACGCCTGATAACTTTCGATGCCTAAGCGTTTGTCAAGCGTGATGAGTGGGAGATATTGTTCAGCAACTTGATTCATCCATTCAATATCTTCTGCAACATTAGTATTTATACAATATCTGATCTCATCAATAACATCGGTCTCTTTAAGAAGCCTGGGTAAGACAAGTTCCATGTATCTTTTACGGCCTGCAGGAATCACCACAACTACTTTATAATTGTATTCTCTTTTTAGTGTTGCTTTGATCATGAGAACAAATTAATCCATTTAAGAGCAGCATCCTTGAACTTAGCGGTCCAGCCTTCTGGTTCTGTGTCAAACTTATCTGGAAGCTTTTCGATGAGCTCCTTATAGCTACCAACAATGTCAGTGCTAGTAAGCTCGGTAGCGTCTACAGCTTTCCAGAATGTCTCATTCATAGCAAGGCCTGGTGCTTGCTTCTTAAGATTGACATAAACATTGCTTTGCTTACGATGCTCAACAGAAGGATACCCTGAAAGTACTGCATAGCCAAGGTGATCCATGACCTTCTTGGAAAGAACACCAGCCCAGATGTCATCATATTGGTCAAACCCATAGTCAGGGCCAAAGATACCAAAGTACATTACAGGAGTAAGCTCAGCTCTCCATGCAAGGTTCATACCGCACATTGGGTAATAGTTGTGCAGAGGAATGATGAAAGAATCATCTTCAGTTACAGGAGTAAACCGGAGATCAGGATTGTGTAGGCTTGTGGCAGCATCAAGATCAGGAACCTTGCTCCAAAGGCCATGGCTAACACCAATCGGGTTCTTACCACGCATACCGTATGGGAATCCTCGTGTAAATGGGTGCTGGAGTGTGCTTGTAACCCAACCGAGCGTTGTGCTTCCCTCTAGGTTCTCAAGGTGCCCTGAAAGGAATTGGCTACCGTCAGGGAAACAATCGTTGTCAAGCGTGTAGATATAATCTGCACCAGCCTGCCAAGCTTTATAGTAACCATAGCTACGGCACGCGCTCGAACGAGTAGGGATAATCCAATCATTCTTACCAAGATCCTTCTTAATATCAGCATGGTCGTAAATTGTGCCATTAAATCCCTCTGGGATAGCAGGTTTATCACCGATATCTTGGACGATGATCAACTCAACGTTTTTTAATTCATCCCATTCTTTGAGAAAATCAAGATGAGGAAGATGATTAGGTATAACTACAATGATTTTAGCCATGCGCGTGTTCTTTCAAGTCCTTCGGTCCAGTGAACCTTTGGTGCCCAATTGTTAATAGATGATGCTTTTGTATTGTCTGTTACAAACTCCATAACATCACCAGGAAGTCTTGGAGCTTCAACAGTGTTGTGGTAATCGAGTACGCCGAGTAACTCGTTAAGAGATACTAAGTTCTCTCTGCCACCACCCCAGTCGTAGTCTTGATTCTTGTACAAATCAAAGTTGTTGACCTGGTCTGCAAGCATATCAATGCAGTCATCAATATATAGAACGTCACGGCTCTGAGAACCATCTCCGAACAGAGTAATCTGCTTGTTGTTAACAGCAGCATCAATAAACCAAGTGAACCAGCCACCGTCTTCAGAACCATCCTGGAGTGGCCCATATACGCTTGAGGGGCGATTGATTACATAATTGGTACCATAGACCTCATGATACATTCTTAAGTAATCTTCACCAACTTGCTTCGATACACCATACGGTGGAACAATCCCATCTTCACCAGGGTATACCTTCATGGTTGAATTAAAAATCACAGGAATTTTAAAAATACGAGAAATTTCGCATACATTAAAAGTTCCTACTACGTTATCATAGAAATCAAGGTCTGGTTGTCTCAATGAAATTTGGCTTGAGCAATTTGCGCCCAAATGAACAATCATATCGGGTTTATAATCAATGCAAATCTGGCTGAGTAGAGCAAAATCTGAAGTTGATTCACCGGACTTCTTGTCCATACCACGTGAGCCTGGGAACTTATTCATTAGGTGCTGACCCATGAAGCCTTCACTACCTGTAATTAAAATCTTTGGTCCCATTGATACTACTTACGGATAATGAACATAAGGTCGTCCCAACGGCCTTTGTTCTCTCTTATGTCTAAATATTGGATGTTAGATTTAAGTTCTTCAGGGACTCTATCAGTCAGAACAGTGAACCAAGAAGTATCTTGTACGTCTTCAATGATAAATACACCACCATCATTAACTTTAGGAAGATATAAATCAATGCACTTAAGCATGCTGTCTAAAGTATGTGGACCATCATCAATAACAATATCAAAATTTGGCAGAGTATCACTAAAATTTTGGTCATAAGCATCGTTGATTATGTGAGTAACTCGGTCAAGGTTCCGATACTTAGAATCAATGTTATCGGCAACATCAATCCCAGTGATTTGAGCTTTTGTAAAGTAACGGCTCCATAGGTCGAGCGAAGCACCACCAAAGATACCAATCTCTAACAAAGTAACATCTTTGTCTTGATATCTAACGAACTCTTGCTCATAAAATCCTTTTACATAATCATGTTCTCCAATATAACCACCTTTATCAGTGCCTATACCGGGTTCTGATTCCCACGTCATATAAAAGTTATTTTCTAATATGCTTTGTAATGTTTCCATAGCGATCCGTATGGGGCTCGAACCCATGACCCTTAGCTTGACAAGCTAATGCTCTAACCACCTGAGCTAACGGACCAAGTGAGTACGCCAAACCCGAGGACGTACTCTGCAACGTTGGGTTAGCTATCTGCTCGGTGCAGGGATAGTTCTAACCTTTAAAAGTTACTTCTTCTTAGGCGTAGGCTTCTTAGCAGCTGCTGCAGGAGCAGGAGCAGGCGTAGGGACCACCGGCACCAGAGGAGGCAATACGGGAACTGGTGTTGGGGTTACATCAGTCGTAGCCTCGGCAGGCAATGCACCAAGCAGCCAAGAAAGCTTGGGGAACTTTGTCTCCAAGAATCGGATGACAGCATAGTACACAGTACCAAATACGGGCGTAAGCGCAGCGAACTGGCCAGCGTTAAGGTTAATACCCTTGCTCGTCAACCATGTTACAACTGCGCCTACAGCAAGAGGTACTCCTGTACGTACAACATTACGGATATAATTCTGTTCTACAGTATTCATTTACTTCTCCTTATTATTGTTTTGAAATTTGACAGATACTTGTACGCCATTAACTTGGGTTCGCAAACTATTCATAAGTCCAGCAATAGTTTCACTGATTTCTTGGCTTGCGAGCTCATCGCTTTGTGCGTTCATAGCATCATAACTAATAACAATCGTTACTTTTTTCATAATATAACATTATGATCAAAAAGTCAAAAAGTCAATTCTATCACTAAATCAGTGTTTTGCATAAAATATCGAAAGAAGCTGCCAAATCTGCTGGCATCATTTGATAAGGATTTGAATCAAATATGACTCCACCAGCCCAAAGTGATTGTGCGACAACTGCGCTGCAAATCATTCGATTATTTTGTGAGAATTCAAATTTTATACCTGTAATAAGTTCTAGAGCGATAGAAGCTATGGTAAACCAACCATACTTATCTTTCAAGAAACTTTTGCATGCTGCTATGACTTGATCTCTACTTTGCTTATTCAGCTTTGTACTGACGTAGTAATATTCTACGTTCTTATATTCGCTTACGTGCCCATATACGACACCACGCCCTACTGCTTCTATGAGAGTGCCATCCTCATCAACCACCATTGCCGCATGGTTCCAATGAGAGAAAGGCTTCATTCTACCGTGGTAACGGATAAATTGTCCAAATCTAATAAGCTTAGCCAAGACACCAACTGTAGAAACGAGAAGGAAATCTCCAGGAACATACTTTGGGGAGTCTTCTCCGGCGGCATACACTTTATATGTCGTAGTCATCTACATCACCTTCATAATCATAAAATTCGTTTAAACCAAAGTACAGAGAACCATAAGATGCACCACCAATTGGGTCATCACCAACACCTAGGACATCAAGGGTGGAACCATATTCACCTCTAATATTGTGGGTTGGGTCAAGCTCATCTGATGAATATTCTTCTGCTTTTGTGGTGTTGCTAGCAGATATATTCCCGAATGGTGCGCTTGAAGCATCACCACGGTTTCGCTCAGTTCCAAGATCAGTGCCTTGTTCGTTCCCAGGCTGAGTTACATACCAGCTAGCACCGCTAATAGGAGCTCCACCACCAATACCGGTCGCAGCGCCTGCTTCTTCATGCAGCCCACCATCACGGGGAGAATCATTTACACTTTGAAAACCATTAGGTTGTGTTAAAGTAAATGTACCAGCCATGTCGCTTTCGAATGACAGTCTTTTGAAACCAGCGTTGAATACACGTGGTACTTGTCTTTTACCAGATTCCAATGAGTCTCCTGGTTCATCTTGAAGGACTGTTGATTTGCTATCAAGGCCTTCTGGCGTCAACCCCTGGACAAAGGTTTGGTCTTCAGATGGGAGATCGGTGGGGTCAGCTAAACGAATGCTTGCAAAG
>Ga0364886_10026_pt1 | contig 98117 bp, 89 predicted proteins | sample ExccelJu500001D3_4_FD_206926 | JGI IMG/M metagenome (GOLD analysis project Ga0364886, IMG submission 206926) | Enriched cells from Trout Bog Lake Hypolimnion, Wisconsin, USA - BchlTB.July23.5000.01.D3 | ecosystem: Environmental > Aquatic > Freshwater > Lake > Hypolimnion/Profundal zone | place... | reverse complement strand
CATCCTAGAAAACATGAGCCCAACTGCTGTGTTTTATGGCAGCATGGCTTTAACGGCCATTACAGATAATGCTGCGCTGACTTATTTAGGCTCTCTGGTTACTGGTACATCTGCTGAATTTAAGCTTGCCTTAGTCGGAGGGGCAGTTGCAGGTGGCGGACTCACAGTGATCGCCAATGCCCCAAATCCTGCAGGAATTGCCATTTTGCGCAACTACTTCCCTAACGCTGCGGTTTCAGCAAGCCTGCTCTTGCTAGCCGCTTTGCCCCCTACTATCGTGACCATTTTGGTTTACCGCCTCATGTAAGAGTGCTTATCACGTAAAATCTGAGCTTGGCCCCCAGCTATAAACCTGAGAACGGCATATGAAAAAGCTCTATATCAAAACCTTCGGCTGTCAAATGAACGAGTACGACTCGGGAAAAATGGCCGACCTCCTCCATGCTGATTCTGGTATGGAAACAACCGACACCCCCGAGGATGCAGATATTGTTCTACTTAATACCTGCTCAATTCGCGAAAAAGCAGAAGACAAAGTATTTTCAGATCTGGGGCGCTTGCGTGAACTGAAAAAAACAAAGCCTCATTTACTGATTGGCGTTGGTGGCTGCGTAGCCAGTCAAGAGGGTCAGCAAATTATTAGCCGAGCACCCTATGTTGACGTCGTTTTTGGTCCCCAAACATTGCATCGCCTCACTGATTTAATTGCCGATCGTCAAAAGACTGGCGTACCTCAAATCGATATTTCTTTTCCTGAAATTGAAAAGTTTGATCACCTGCCCGCTTCTCGCCAAACTAAGGGGTCGGCTTATGTATCGATCATGGAAGGTTGCTCTAAATATTGCAGTTACTGCGTGGTTCCATACACTCGTGGCGAAGAAGTCTCACGCCCATTTGATGATGTACTCACTGAAGTAGCGGGACTAGCAGCGCAAGGTGTTAAAGAAATTGTGCTGCTTGGTCAAAACGTCAATGCTTATTTGGGTAAGATGGGTGGCACAGAAGAGATCGCTGACTTTGCCTTGCTAATTGAATACATTGCAGAGATTCCTGGGGTAGAGCGCATACGGTTTACTACCAGCCACCCAAAAGAATTTACGCAACGCTTAATTGATGTGTATGCCAAAGTGCCGAAGTTGGTCAGCCACCTCCACTTACCTGTACAACATGGGTCGGACACCATTCTTTCGGCAATGAAGCGTGGATATACGGCATTGGAATATAAAAGCATCATCCGCAAAATGCGTGCAGTCAGACCAGACCTCACTCTATCGAGTGATTTCATTGTGGGCTTTCCTGGCGAGACAGAGGCCGATTTCGAAAAATTATTAAAGATGGTGGAAGAGCTTCAGTTCGACAATAGCTTTTGCTTTATCTTTAGCCCGCGCCCTGGCACCCCTGCCGCAAACTTAGCTGATGACACCCCTTATGAAGTGAAGCTAAAGCGTCTACAAACTTTGCTGGCTTTAGTCGAATCGCAAGCGACCGCCATCAGCAAAGGGATGCTCGGTAATACAGAAAAAATCTTAATTGAAGGTCTCGCAAAAGATGGTGTAAATCTGCAAGGTCGCTCAGCCAACAATCGCGTCATTCATATTGCTGCTCCTACAAACAATATCGACTCATGGATTGGCCAAATGATCGACGTTAACATTACCGAGGTTCTCAATTACACCCTGCGCGGTGAGCCAGCCCTTGCCTATGAAAACTGAAGCCAAACTTGCTATTGAAATTCAATATGGTAGCCCCGCACTTGAGAAAAACTTAACCCAAGTTGTCTCCACTACGCTGATGAAAAAGTGGGTCAAGCAGGCTTGCAAACTTTCTGGATTGATCACCTTGCGCTTTGTCAATGCGGCTGAAGGCAAAAAACTCAATAGCGCATTTCGGAATAAAGATAAAGCAACGAATGTTCTGACCTTTCCGTACGAGCTTTCCAAAAAAGAGTTGCTAGCTGACATTGTTTTTTGCCTACCCGTCATTCAGAAAGAAGCTCGGGAACAACAAAAAACCCTCAAAGCGCATCTTGCCCACTTGGTGATTCATGGCTGTCTTCATGCTCAAGGCCATGACCATGAGCATGATCGCGAAGCTTTGAAGATGGAAAAGCTGGAAATCAAGATCCTGCGCGATTTAGGTTTTGCAAATCCCTATTTACCCCTTGCCATTTAAGAAACCATCGTATTTCATCAAGTTCACCTATTTCTAAGCTATTCTTCCAAGATGCCCGACCCCGCCAAATCTCTACTAGAACGACTGACTGAGTTTTTAACACCTCAACCGACCAGCGCAGCAGAGCGTCGCCAAGAGCTCATTCATACTCTCAGAGAGGCGCAAACGGAAGGGTTGATTGATGCTGATGCACTCTCGATGATTGAGGGCGTGTTTCAAGTGGGGCAATTATGTGCTCGTGATATTTTGGTGCCACGCGCCCAAATTGATTGGATCGATATCAATCTACCCCTTAGCGAAATCATTAAAAATGTGATCGCAGCGGCGCACTCGCGCTTTCCAGTATTCGACGGCAGCCGAGACAATGTGATTGGAACCTTACTGGCAAAAGACTTATTGCGCCATTCGAGTGAGGAAGATTTTCAAGTACGCGACTGGTTGCGACCTGCGGTATTTATTCCCGAATCAAAGCGCCTGAGCGTGCTCTTGCGTGACTTTAAAGACAATCGCAATCACCTAGCGATTGTGGTTGATGAATATAGCGGCGTTGCAGGAATTATCACGATTGAAGATGTTCTAGAACAAATCGTGGGCGACATAGAAGACGAGCATGACATTGATGAAGAGGCCGATAACCTGATTGCCTTAGACAATGGTGATATCCGTGTAAAAGGCATCACGGAGCTTGAGCAATTTAATGAGATGTTGGGAACCAACTTCCAAGATGATGGCATTGAAACTGTGGCTGGCTTAGTCATTCAGCATCTTGGTCGTGTACCAAAGATGGGTGAACTCATTGAGATGGATGGGATTGCATTTGAAGTGCAGCGAGCTGATCCCCGCCAAATTCACATCTTGTTGGCTCGGCAGATTCCTAAAAAAGTTAACCCAGATTGAGCTTGCTAGATGGGCAGGTCATGAAGCACAAACTCACCACAACATTGATCACCCTGTTTATCTCAGGTGCAATCTTGGCGGGGGCTGCCGAGTTGCCCCTTGGTGGTTGGCTACAAATTCCTATTTTGGGTTTCATTTTTTGGCAATTAGCCAAATTATCATCTGCCTCACTTAAAACTCACCTTGCAGCATCAGCCTCCTTTGCGCTCGGGTATTTCGTGTGCGGACTGTGGTGGATCTACATCAGCCTGCATGATGTTGGAGGGATGAACCCCATCCTTTCCGCTGCCGCAGTGTTCTTACTCTCCTCTTACACAACATTATTTTTTGTACTCGCCTGCTTGCCTATTTTCTATTACAGAAAATCACCCATCTTAGGTTTAATTCTTGGGGCTAGCTGGGTACTGGCTGAGTATGTGCGCAACGTTTTATTTACTGGATTTCCTTGGCTGGGGCTTGCCGAAACACAGGTACATGGACCCTTTGCATCCATCGCTCCATATTTAGGGGGCTTGGGTTGCACCTTCTTTGTCGTGTTGAGCTCCTGGCAACTATTGCAATTACGAAAAAATACACGTGGACTTCTGGTTTTTTCTGTCAGCCTTGCAGTACTTTCACAGCTCCCAGGTTTGTGGGCTTTTACCAAGCCAACCGGCGAACCCCTCAGCATTGAACTGATTCAAGGAAACTTTGCACAACACCTTGTGTTTAGTCGTGAGGGCATGTTTAGGCAAATACAGTTTTATGAAAATGCAATGATCCATTCACAAGCCCAGCTGGTTGTCTCGCCAGAGACTTCGCTTCCCTGGCCTGAAATGAGCCTGCCCCTAGGCAGCTTAGATCGTTTACAAGACTTAGCCAATCAAAACCACAGCACCCTTCTATTTGGGGTGATTGGTTACCATGAAAATCCGCCTGATGGCCGAGAGTTTTCAAATCGCGCACTTGGACTGAGTGATCACAATCCGCCTTATCGCTATGACAAATCCCACCTTGTGCCTTTTGGAGAATTCATCCCACCGGGCTTTCGTTGGTTCGTGAATGCGTTTAGCGTACCCTTAAGCGATTTCGCACGCGGCCCCACCAATCAACCCCTATTCCGTATCGCCAGACAGAATGAAGAACCGCTTTATGCAGCCATTACGATTTGCTATGAGGATGTATTTGGCGGTGAGTTGGCAACTCGCCTGCGCAATTCAGATCAAGAAGCCAACCTATTAATTAATATGACCAATTTAGCCTGGTTTGGAGCTTCTCAGGCTCCTACCCAGCAATTGCGCCTTTCCCAGTTGCGCTCTCTTGAGACTGGTTTACCGGCACTCAGGGCCACCAATACCGGGGTCACAGCAGTTTTAGGCCCTGATGGTCGGGTTTTAGCGGAACTACCGCAATTTACCCAAGCGACCTTAAGCGCAAAATTACAGGCTTACAGCGGCAAAACGCCTTATGTCCGCTGGGGTAATGCCCCTATTTTGAGTTTGGCTTGCCTTCTGCTCGTTTTAGGCTTCATTCGGCAAAAACGCTTTTAGAGCTTTGCTGTCTTAGCCATGTAAAATCAATGGCTTAGCTAGGTTAATCATGCTCACATTTCAGCAAATCATTCTCAAACTTCAAGACTACTGGGACCAACAAGGTTGCGCCCTTTTGCAACCTATCGATCTCGAGGTCGGTGCCGGTACATCTCATACAGCCACCTTCTTACGCGCTATCGGCCCAGAGCCTTGGAAAGCAGCCTATGTCCAGCCATCGCGTCGACCCAAAGATGGGCGCTATGGCGAGAACCCAAATCGCTTACAGCACTACTACCAATATCAGGTGGTCCTTAAGCCAGCGCCCGAAAATATTCTTGAACTGTACCTAGGTTCATTAGCCGCCTTGGGCTTAGATCTCAAAGAAAACGATGTGCGTTTTGTTGAGGACGACTGGGAGAACCCTACTTTAGGCGCTTGGGGACTGGGCTGGGAAGTATGGCTGAACGGCATGGAAGTAACCCAATTTACCTACTTCCAGCAAGTAGGCGGTTTAGATTGCAAGCCGGTACTGGGCGAAATTACGTACGGTATTGAGCGCTTGGCTATGTATATCCAAAACTGCTCTAACGTCTACGATCTTGTATGGGCTGATGGCATTACCTATGGTGATGTGTATCACCAGAACGAAGTAGAGCAGTCTTGCTACAACTTCGAACATTCCAATACTGATTTGTTATTTGCCAACTTCTCAAACTATGAGAGCGAAGCCAAGCGTCTCATGGAAGTACCTTTGGCATTACCAGCTTATGAAATGGTTTTAAAAGCAGCGCATACCTTCAATTTGCTTGATGCACGCGGCGCAATCTCCGTTACCGAACGTGCAGCCTATATTGGCCGTATTCGGAATCTCTCCCGCGCAGTTGCACAAGCTTACTTTGAATCTCGAGAAAAGCTGGGATTCCCAATGTGCCAACCCAAAGCTATCGCTTAAGCACCGCCATCTAAATATGAGTACACCCAATACGCTTTCCCCATCAGCTAATTTGTTGATTGAAGTATTTACTGAGGAATTGCCTCCAAAATCATTGCGCCGCTTAGGTGATGCATTTAGCGAAGGTATTTTCAGCCACCTAAAGCATGCTGGTTTAGCAGGTGACGATTCCATCGCAACCAGTTATGCAACACCACGTCGCTTGGCAGTGCATATTAGCCATGTCCTGAGTCAAGCTCCAGATTACCCTGTAAGAGAAAAATTATTGCCCACCAGCATTGCCTTTGATGCTGATGGCAAACCAACCGCCCCTTTACTCAAAAAATTAAGCGCACTTGGCTATGCTGATATTGATATCGCTACCTTAGAAAAATCAGGTGAAGGTAAGAACGAAGCGCTCTACCTCAATATCACCGCCAAAGGTGCCTCCCTGCAAGATTTGGCCCAAACTGCACTGATTCAAACTTTGAATAAGCTACCGATTGCCAAGATGATGCACTACCAAGTGCTCCAAAAAAATGGCGCACTTGCTGATGTCCAATTTGCGCGTCCTGCACATCGCATCATTGCCTTGCATGGCAATCACTCTTTGAATATCAGCGCATTAGGAATTGATGCAAGCAATCAAACTGAAGGCCACCGCTTCTTAGCCCCTGGCGTCATTACCATTACATCAGCAGATCAATATGAATCTGTTTTGCAAGCGGATGCCAAAATATTGCCTAGCTTTAATAAGCGCCGTCAATTTATTGAAACAGCTCTATTAAAAGCGGCTGGCGATGATTTGGTATTGATGCCTGATAGCCTACTAGATGAAGTAACAGCCCTGGTAGAGTGGCCAGCTATTTACGAGTGCCATTTCGATAATGAATTCTTAGAAGTACCTCAGGAATGCCTGATCCTTACTATGCAAACCAATCAAAAGTATTTTGCATTGACGGATAAACAAGGCAAGCTACGTAATCGTTTTTTAATTGTTTCTAATATTCAAACCGATAAACCTGCAGCGATTATTTCTGGTAATGAGCGCGTTGTGCGCCCCCGCCTTTCAGATGCGCGCTTTTTCTTTCAGCAAGATCAAAAGCGTACGCTCGCAGCGCGTGTAGCGGACCTGGGTAAAGTGGTCTACCACAATCAACTCGGCAATCAATTAGATCGCACCCTGCGCGTGCAAGCCATTGCTAGCGGAATCGCAACACAATTGGGTGTGGATGACAAATTAGCTAGTCGTGCAGCGGAAATCGCTAAGACTGATTTACTGACCGATATGGTGGGGGAGTTCCCAGAATTACAAGGCATCATGGGGCGCTACTACGCCACCCACGATGGCGAGGATACAGAAGTAGCCAGTGCATGCAGTGAGCACTATATGCCCCGCTTTGCAGGAGATGCATTGCCGACAACCCAAACAGGCACGATCTTGGCCATTGCCGATAAGTTGGAAACATTGGTTGGCATTTGGGGAGTAGGCTTAGCGCCAACCGGTGATAAAGATCCGTACGCCCTACGTCGTCATGCCCTAGGTATTTGCCGCCTCTTACTAGAAAAAAATCTCGCCCTTAACCTACCTGCACTCATTGAGCTCGCAAAAGCACAGTTTCCCCAAAAGGACGTACAAGAGAAAGCCAAGGCTGAGGACATCTATGTCTTTATTCTGGATCGCTTGCGTGCTTACTTGAAAGATCAATCTGTTGCAGGCAAACCATTTACTAGTGCTGAAATTGATGCCGTACTTTCTCAATCTCCTACCCAGTTAAATGACCTCATTGATCGCTTAACTGCCTTGCGTGAATTTAATGCTCTGACTGAAGCAAGCCAATTAGCAGCAGCTAATAAGCGCATCAGCAACATCTTAAAGAAAACAACGACTGCAATACCTGCCATGTGCTCCAAAGCCCTCTTGCAAAATCCGGCAGAGATCGCGCTCTATCAGGCCCTGGAAAACATCAGCCCAGCCCTCTCAGTAGCCTATGAACAGCGCCAATTTGTGGGATTCTTAAAAGCACTAGTGGCGCTGAGCCAACCTATTGACCAATTCTTCGCTGATGTCATGGTAATGGACCCCAATCCAGATCTGCGTGATAACCGCTTAGCACTCCTGCAACAGCTGCACCAAAAAATGAATCTGATTGCCGATCTTGGCAAATTAGCATGAGTAGTAGCGCCAGCAAATTAATCATTCTCGATCGCGACGGGGTGATTAATGAGGATCGGGATGACTACGTTAAATCCAGTGATGAGTGGATTCCCCTTCCAGGCAGCTTAGAAGCAATTGCCCTACTCAATCATGCCGGCTATCAAATCGCTATTGCTACCAATCAATCCGGTCTAGCAAGGGGTTTCTTTGGTATGAATGACCTGGATGCTATGCATAGCAAAATGGAAAAATTGCTGCGGCCTTTAGGTGGTCACATAGATAGTATTTTCTTCTGCCCCCATACCGATGCCCAGCAATGTGATTGCCGAAAGCCCTTACCAGGGCTCATGAAACAAATAGCGTTACATTACAAAAAAAATGACAGTGACAGCCCACTCTCAGGCGCACCAATCGTTGGAGATTCATTAAGAGATTTACAGGCAGGGGTAGCATTGGGTGCCTCACCCCATTTAGTGCTCACTGGCAAAGGCCAAAAAACCCTGTCAAAAGGGGGCCTACCGGAGGGCACTGAAATTCATCAAGATCTACTGGCCTTTACGAATACACTCTTAGGAACAAAGTCTTAAAACACGAATGATTTATTTACGCTCCATCCTATTTGCTATTTTTTTGGTGATCTTCACCCCCATTTGGTCGGTGCTGTGTTTTATTGCTTTTCCGTTTCTGAACTCAGAAAATCGCTATCGCTTTATCGGCCTCTGGAATAAAGTGGTTATTTGGCTGCTATGGCACCTTTGCCATATTCGTTATGAGATCCGCGGCATGCAGCATATGAACGCAATGCTTGACCAGCCAGTAGTAGTTTTAAGCAAACATCAGTCAGCCTACGAAACCATTGCCTACATTGCCCTGCTACCGAAACAACTTTGTTTTGTTTTTAAGCGTGAATTACTTTGGATTCCTTTTTTTGGCTGGGCCTTAGCTTTACTAAAGATGATTCACATCAATCGCTCGAGTAGAGAAACTGCAGCCATCTCGGTTGCCAACCAGGGTCGCAAACGTTTGGCTGAAGGCAAATGGATTATGTTGTTTCCTGAAGGCACTAGAACGGCCACAGGTACTCATAAGCCTTATAGCAAAGGTGGCGCTAGACTGGCTAGTGCAACCGAGGCCTTTGTGATCCCAATTGCACATAATGCAGGTAGATGCTGGCCGAAGAATCGTTTTCTAAAAAAACCTGGCACTGTGATTTTCTCAATCGGCCCCGCTATTTCATCAGCTGGTAAAACTGGCGGTCAACTCCATCAAGAAGTTGAAAGCTGGATTGAGAATGAAATGCGGATGATTGATCCGAGCGCCTACTCAGACAGCTAAGATTTTTGCCCACTCAATATATCGATCTACCGATATATCTTGTGCCCTAGCTTTTAATTCAGTTTCAGTGAGAGCCAGTTTGTCGGAATAAGCTTGCAAGTTTGTGCGCAGCATTTTTCTTCTTTGCGAGAACGCTGCTGCCACCACCTTCTCCAAAGCGCTCCACTGTGTCGCACTTAAATTAAAGTCTGCCCTTGGAATCATTCGTACTACAGCAGAATTGACCTTAGGCTGCGGATCAAAGGCCTCGGGTGGCACCTCTAACACCTGCTCCATGTGATAGCGCGCTTGCAACATGACCGATAGGCGACTGAAATCTGAGCTTCCTGCGTCTGCCACCATGCGCTCTACCACCTCTGCCTGCAACATAAAAACTTGCTCATCAATCACATTAGCAGCAGACACTAAATGAAATAACAATGGGGAAGAAATGTTATATGGCAGATTACCCACTACTTTACAGAGCCCACTTCCAGTAGGAAGATCTGTCGCCCACCCCAAGAAATCAAATGTGAGGGCATCTCCTTCAATGACCTTCAGTCCACTTAAATTTTGCTGATTCCAGAAGGCCACCAAATCTCGGTCAATCTCCAATAAATCGAGTTGCTCCACATTACTGAGCAAGGGCCTTGTTAACGCACCTAGACCCGGACCAATTTCAATGAGATGCGTATCGGACTGAGGGTTAATTAAAGACACGATTGAATAAATGATGCCTGCATCTTGCAAGAAATTTTGTCCAAAGCGTTTGCGAGCCTGATGCACCATTTATGAATTTTTCTGTTGATTAAGGGCCAATTGATAAGCTAAACGCAAAGCCTCCAACATGCTTTTAGAATCTGCTATACCTTTGCCTGCAATATCTAAGGCAGTGCCATGATCTACTGAAGTACGAATAATAGGCAGGCCTAAAGTGACATTGACACCACCACCAAATGTCACAAATTTAAATGGCGCCAAGCCTTGATCGTGATACATCGCAATAAAAGCATCCACTGTATTTAATGCAGCAGTATCGAACATGGTGTCCCCCGGATAAGGGCCAGTTACAGCAATACCAGCAGCCTGTGCAGACTCTATCGCTGGGGTAATGCATTCAATTTCTTCTCGCCCCAAATAGCCAGATTCACCAGCGTGAGGATTTAAACCGGCCACACGGATGACGGGCTGAGCAATCCCAAAACGCTGATGTAAGTCACGTGCAACTACTTGGATGGTCTCCAAAACTAGATCACGTGTGAGTGCACTAGGCACTGCTTTTAAAGGCAAATGGGTTGTCACTAAAGCCACCCGCAAATCTCTTGGGGTTTGCAAACCTAAAAATCCACTGGGGAGCGGTGCAGCTAACATCATGACCACATGCCCCGCTCGACTGCGCTCAGCCAGGTACTCGGTATGGCCACTAAATGGCGTCCCCGCAAGATTGATCACACTCTTTTGTAATGGAGCAGTTACCATGCCATCAAAACGTCCCTCAAGGCAGGCATCAATAGCCGTATCGAGCATCTTCAATACATAGGCTGCATTCTTGCTATTGAGCTTGCCTGGAACTACCGCCTCAATGAGTTCAACTGCTTCGATCTGAAGGCGTGCAGCAAGACTTAAGGGAAGCGCTTCTGAGATCTTTAATAGACTTGGATCACCTAATATTGTCAGATTGACATTTGGCTGCTCATCAAGAAAACGTAAAGCGGCAGCCAAAGATACCTCAGGACCAACCCCGGCTGGCTCGCCGGAACTAATCACTAAATTAACGGCTACTTTTTGCTGCATCGTCTAAATTAAGGATTTTGACAGTAGCCGTATCGCGCAATTCATTCACCCAATCTTCGTAAGCCTGATCCATTTTTTTCGAACGAATAGCTGCTTTAGCAAATTCACGCTGCTTATCCACAGTCAATTCAGTTTCGCGTCGCTCTAATACCTGAATGAGATGCCAACCAAACTGGGTTTTGACGGGGTTGCTCACTTCGCCAATTTGTAAACGATTCATGGTTTGCTCAAACTCCGGAACCAGCTCACCAGGCCCCATCCAACCAAGCTCTCCACCATTTTGAGCGGATCCATCTTCGGAATATTTTTTTGCCAACTCACCAAAGTCAGCTGTTTTAGCACGCACTTGGTCACGATAGCCAGCTAAACGTCTTTCAGCATCCTGATCGCTGAGACCAGCACGTTGACGCAACAAAATATGACGCGCCAAGGTCTGGGTGATCATAATATTTTTTGGTGTGGTGGTGACTGCTGGTGCAGCAACCGCCTGGGGGGATTGCGCAGCAACTGCCGCACGACGATCCAACACTTTGAGTACATGATAACCAGCGGGGCTTTTTACAACCGCACTAGGCAGTTGGCCACTAGGAACGTTTTTGATGGCATCATTAAATAATTGAGGGATGTGATCAGTAGTGCGATACCCCATTTCCTGAAATTTAATTTTTGGATTTTCTTTTGCGGCAGTTGCACCCAACTGCAGGAAGTCAGCCTTGCCCCGACCCTCACGCAATAAAGCATCGGCCTGCTTCTTCGCATCAGCCTGAGCCTTTGGGCCATCTGCAGGATCAACCGGCACAAAAATTTGAGCAATATCAATTTCTTCCAACTCACCTTTTGCAGCAGGTCTGGAGGGTTGAGGTGCGGGCTGAGCCATCGCACGATTACGCTCAGCAATAAAGTTATCAATCTCAGCTTCTGAAATCGTAATTTTTGCATCTACCTCATGCTCACGATAGCGAGAAACCAGTATGTTTTCGCGCAGCATTTTCCTGTACTTAGAAAAACTACCCGCAGTTGCGCCCGCCTTCTCTTTAAATTCCGCCAAAGTGAGTTTATTTTTTACGGCCATGTCCGCAATAATCTTGTCTAGCTCTTTATCTGTAACAGTAACCCCAAGCTCCTCAGCATTTTGGAGTTGAATTTTTTCAATAATGAGGCGATCTAAGATGGCTTTTCTTAAGTTCACTCCCTCGGGCAGTTTCACTCCCTGCTTCTGAAGCTCTGCAATTCGATCATCAATATCCTTGCGCGTGATAAAGCCGGTATTAACGACAGCCGCCACCCCGTTAATATTGCGAGTCTTGCTGTCTGTTGATGGCTCAGCGGCTTTCGAAGCATCCTGAGCAAAGCTCGTGTTGCCGAACAGAAATAGCCCCATAAATACAGTAAGGGCAAACATCGCTTGAAATCGCATTCTGCAAAACATCATTGATAGTTCTCGTATGTTGATGGTGGTATTGGCTTAGAAGTAGGTAAATATCCAGGTACGTTAAGCTTCATGATATCAACTGGATTGCTGCCGACGCTACCAAAGCCCCTAAATTCGACTTGAAACAGAATTTGCGTCGTCAAAGGAGTGGCTAGGGTGGGGTTAGTGATCTGAGAATAGGCGGCCCTGAATGTCCAACAATCCCTAGTCCACTCCATAGCAGCCAATGTATTAAGGGTTTTTGAAGTTAAGGCATCATATCCCCACCGACCCACAACGGAGATCTCACGCGTTATAGGCCACTGCCCAGAAATGTTGTACTGATTCACCGTGGTGGCCGCAGGTGCTGCGAGTACGTTATTTTGCGGGGATGCTACCGTCGGCGGGGTCCAGAGCGTTTGATAGCCAATATTGAGACTTCTGCCTGGGGTTGGTCGCCAACTGGCACCATAGGTTGTTTGCGCAAACTGATTTAATTGCGCGTTATAGTCAGCGAATACATCGGCGCTAAAGTTACCCAGAAAACGCACCGATGCGGCTCCTAAAGTATCGGAATAGGTGCTTGGGTCAACTACGGTGCCATAGAGCCCGACTTTTTGCCCAGTAAACTCTTGGCGCTGAGCCAAGGTAAAGACTGCTCGCTCGGCACCAGAGCTTGCTTCCAACATACGACTGGTCAGACCCATCGTTAATTTATTGTTATCGGCGACTCGGTCACCACCAATAAAATTATTTTCAGCAAATATTTGACTCAAACCATAACCACCATCAGCAGTATCAAATAAGGGGGTGTTGGATTGATTTTGATAGGGCGTATAAACATAGAAAGCACGTGGCTCCATCGTCAGCACCATATCACGCCCAAAGAAGCTATGTAATTCAGCTGCATCACGCTCAAAGGCTAAGCCAGAATCCACGCTAAACGTTGGCAAAACAAATCCTTGCGCTGGGGCAGTGCCAGGCGTGAGAGCGGTTGCGTTGTAATTATTCGCCTGGAAACTAATCTTAGGCGTAATGTAGTAACCAGGGGTGATCTCAGGGTAGGCCATGGCACCACGCAGAATGGTTCTATCTGCTTGACTATATGCGCCAGGCGCAGTTGCTGCTAAATTACCTTGAATGTTGTACTGAAAGCGCGAAAAATCTACTGAAAAGGTATTGGTCGGTCCAGATGGCAGGGCTACATACTTGCTTGTAGGATCGGCTACAGTAGGCGTTAAACGATTGTTATAGGATGCCGTGATATTAGGCAGCACGTTGTATGGTGCTTGCACAATATTGTTCGGATCGGGCTGAAGGGTCTGAAATGTGGTGGCTTTTGCTGAAACTATCCAATTGCTTAAATCTCCTGTAAGACCTTTCGATGTCCCTAGCTCTTGGCGAAACTGACTGGTAACCACTCCTGCAATACTTTGCGAGAAATCCGTGGGATATGCGCTATCAGAAACGCGAGCTATATTGGCGTAACCTGTCCAGCTACCTGGCATAGGTACACCTCCAGGCCCCATCGCGCCACTAAACAATTCACGCTGTTGCCAATCGTAGCGCCAGCGATCAGTGCCTGTTTTGATGTCATGCATGTAATCACCCGCCAAAGTGCCAACATACGAAGGATCTAAGAAACGGTACTGACCGCCTAATTGCAATCCTCGGTCAGACATATAGCGAGGCAAAACTAGTAAATCTCGATTGGGGGCAATATCAACATAATAGGGCTGCGTTATATCAAAACCATTATTAGAGTTATAACCAGCCACTGGAGACAGAATGCCTGAGCGCCTTTGATTGGCAGTGGGCGCTGTTATGTAAGGGACATAGGCAACGGGTACATCAAATACATGCAAGACACCGCCAGTTCCTACCATTTCTTTTTGCTCGTTATCGATCTCCATTCGATCAACTGAAAAATACCAGTCTAAATTCTGAGGAGTGCAGGTCGAATAAGTTGCGTTATCAAAGACAAAAATATCCGAGCTTTGAATGGTTAATTTATCAGCAGTACCAGTAGCACGGTTATCCCGCAACTCGTAACTAGGTGTTTTCATTTCTCCTTCACGAGCATCAACCTTAAATTGCGCAGTCGGACCCTTGAAGGTGACATTCCCTTTTGACATTTCAGCATTGCCAACTAAGTCTGCAATATCCGTATCGGGGTTATAGTGAACTTCATCTGCTTTTAATACCGCACCATTGCGCCGAATCTGTGCGCGCCCCCGCAAGACCATCTCACGATCCACCACACCATCTATCGAGTCACTTGAGGTAAAAGTGAGCGCCTTACCATCATCAATTGGCTTACCCAGACGCAATTGATCATCCAACTTGAGCACTGTCACTTCCCCACGATCTGGGATCAAAATGGTATTGCCGGCATTTGCCAAAGATTGAGCCGTTGGAGGCAAAGGCGCAGGAGCCTGGGCATTTGCCGGAAGGGCAAAATGCAGCAATACAACCCCCATCATGACGCGCGGGGCTAAAGCTAAAAAAAGAGGGGCGCAAAAACCGGCGCGACGGCGATAATGATTCATAGATGCAGACCGAGCTTATTATACGAATCGACCATGACTAATACTCGTATTGACACCCTTCGTGGCTGGCTAAAGGGCCTTGAACCTAGCTGGCAATTAGATCTAGCCACATTGGCACCCGCCTCAGCTGATGCCAGCTTTAGGCGGTATTTTCGGATTGAGTCAAAAAACCCCACTTATCCGACCCTGATCGTGATGGATGCCCCACCCCAACATGAGCCCTTGGATGCCTTTATTGAGATCGATTTATTGCTGTTTGAGGCAGGATTACATGTCCCTCAAATACTAGAAAAAAATATTGAGGATGGCTTTCTTTTGTTAAGCGACCTTGGTCATAAAACGTATTTAGAAGCCCTCAATGATGAAAGTGCAAACGCCCTCTACCGAGATGCAATCCACGCCTTAGCTCAAATGCAGTTAGCCAGCAAACCAAATGTGTTACCCAACTATGATCAAGCCCTACTCCAACGAGAGCTCGATCTTTTCCCAGAATGGTATTTAAAGCAGCACCTTCAATTGGAGCTTAGTGCAATACAAACGGCACAAATGCGGCAGGCTTTTGCACTGATTATTGAAAATAATCTAGCCCAAGAAAAGGTATTTGTGCATCGGGACTTTCATTCGCGCAATTTAATGCTAACCGCCCAAAATAATCCGGGTATCTTAGATTTTCAAGATGCGGTGTATGGTCCGATTACTTATGATGCCGCTTCTTTATGGCGTGATGCCTATATTGCCTGGCCAGAAGAAAAGGTGATTGACTGGGTCATTCAATTTTGGGAAGAGGGGCGCAAATCTGGATTACCAATGCCAAGTGATTTTGGACAGTTTTATCGTGATTTTGAGTGGATGGGTTTACAGCGCCACCTCAAAGTTCTGGGTATTTTTGCAAGATTATTCCATCGTGACGGTAAGGATGGTTATCTCAAAGATATTCCCTTGGTTCTCGATTACGCCATTGCTACAGCCAATCGCTATATTGAATTAAAGCCCTTAGCGCGTATCTTAGAAGCCACCCGTCCAAAGCAGAATGACTAGGCCTACTGCTTTACCTTGCTTATTGCTTGCTGCCGGCCGAGGTGAGCGCATGCGTCCCTTAACGGATGATCTACCTAAGCCTTTATTAAAAATAAAAGGCAAAGCCTTGCTGAGCTGGCACCTAGAAGCACTCTCAAAAGCCGGTATTACAAACGTGGTCATCAATCATGCCTGGCTGGGAGAGAAGATTGAAAATGCGCTGGGAAATGGCTCACAGTTTGGACTACAAATCACCTACTCGCCTGAAATGAATGCCTTAGAGACTGCTGGTGGTATTTGCCAAGCACTCCCCTTATTAGACCCCCATGACTACTTCTTAGTAATCAATGGAGATATCTTTTGCCCGAACTTTCCGATGGATCATTTGCTCGATGAGTTCACTCGCCTTGAAAGGCTGGCAGATCCACACAAGCCGCTCGCCCACTTGATTTTGGTGCCCAACCCCGTGCAGCATCCAGAAGGCGACTTTTATTTGCATCACTCGAAAGTCTCAGATAGCGCGTTGCCTGATGCCGAAAAACTCACTTTTTCTGGTATTGGTCTTTACCATCGAGACCTATTTAAGGATTTGGTAAGAGGTGAGCCGACAAAATTAGCCCCCTTATTAAGAGCGGCAATGAGGGAAAATAGAGTCACCGCTGAAAAATATACTGGTCCATGGCACGATGTAGGGACTCCACAACGCTTAAATGAACTCAACGCAGCGCATGAATAACCTCAAAATCTATCAAAAACGTCGGGATGAATTAGCCAGGCAGATACATGCGCAAACAGGTAGCGGCATTGCCATCATCAACACTGCCCCCGAACTTGCTCGCAATCGCGATAGTGAATTTCCCTATCGTCATGACAGTGATTTCTTTTATCTCACGGGCTTTGAAGAGCCGGGGGCCACCCTTGTCATCATCGTGCAGGGTAATGGCGGTTCTTATAGCCAAGAGTCTCATCTGTTTTGCCGCCCAAAAGATACCGAACGAGAAATTTGGGATGGCATCCGCTTAGGACCCCAGGCTGCTCCTGAGATACTGGGAGTGCAATACGCATACAGCAACCAAGATTTAGACGCAAAGCTGGGAGAGCTATTAGCTGATCAAAATGCTGTCTATATTCGCCTAGCTCAAAGTGCTGAGGATGATCGTAGACTGCGCCATTGGATGAAGCAAGTTCGCCAACAGGGACGTTCCGGAATCAATCCCCCATCACTGTTTCATGATGTAGATGCCCTACTCCACGAAATGCGTCTCTTTAAAGATCGTCATGAGCTGGACATCATGCGCAAAGCAGCAGCTATTTCTGAGCGCGCTCACATACGTGCCATGCAAATCTGCAAACCAGGGATGCGCGAATACCACCTCGAAGCCGAATTACTGCACGAGTTCCGTAACAGTGGTGCACAAAGTGTTGCCTACAACAGTATTGTGGCAGGTGGCGCTAACTCGTGCATTCTTCATTACCGCGCAGGCTCTACAGAATTGGTGAGTGGCGACTTATGTTTAATCGATGCAGGTTGCGAGTTAGATGGTTATGCATCTGACATTACACGCACCTTCCCAGTAAATGGCGTGTTTACGGGCCCGCAGCGCGCGCTTTATGAAATTACACTCGCCGCCCAAGAGGCAGCCATTGCGGTTACTTGTCCCGGCAATACTTTTATACAGCCGCATGAGGCTGCTCTAAGAGTCTTAACCCAAGGCTTACTAGATGAGAAGCTATTAAAGCTTACTGAGTTAGGCTCACTAGATAATGCTATTGAGCTTGGGGCCTATCGTCGTTTCTATATGCACCGCACCTCACATTGGTTGGGGATGGATGTCCATGATGTTGGCTCATATCGCGAAGCTAGCACATCAGCATCGGCAAGTGAAAAACCATGGCGCAAACTCCAGACTGGCATGGTGCTGACTATTGAACCAGGACTTTATGTCAGACCAGCTGATGATGTTGATCCAATGTTTTGGAATATTGGTATCCGTATTGAAGATGATGCGGTTGTCACAAACGCGGCTTGTGAATTAATTTCCCGTGGTGTGCCAGTTGACCCCGATGAAATTCAGGCATTAATGCAGCATTAAACCAGTCAGCGCATGAGCAACCATCATTTCGATATCTTGATTCAAGGCGGCGGTCCTGTTGGTCTAGCTTGCGCAGCATGGTGTCTGCAAAAATTTCCAGAGGCAAAACTCGTGTTGCAAGATCGCAATCCAGCTGATGATGCGGATCTTATAGCAGCTGATAGTCGCGGTATTGCTCTTTCACACGGCAGTAAGCTGCTACTAGATACGATCAAGGCATGGCCCAAGGAAGCGGCTGATATTCATCGGGTACATGTTTCCCAATCAGGTCGTTTTGGTCGCGCCTTGATGACACGTGAAGAGCTTCATCAGGATGCTCTGGGCCACATTATTCGCTATCGTGATATTCATCTGACCTTACGCAAAGCGCTGAGAGTAATTCAGAAAACATCCCCCAATTTTGCTTGGGAGCACATCGCACCCAATCAAGAAAGTCCTACAACAGATGCCAAATGCATTGTGCATGCCGAAGGTGGCTTATTTAAAACACAAGATTGGGTTGAATCTGGCCGTGACTATGGTCAGTCAGCTTTGGTTGGCTTGGTTGAAGTAGAAAGCGCTATCCCCCATCAAGCATGGGAGCGTTTTACTGCAGAAGGCCCCCTAGCGATCCTGCCAAGCCACTATGACGCCAATACCCTTAATTTGGTCTGGTGCAGCTCACCTGCGGTAGCAAAAATGCGCCTAGATCTCAATGATGTTGATTTTCTGACTGAACTTCAAAAAGAGTTTGGCACTCGGCTGGGGAAATTCTTAAAAGTGCGCGATCGGCGACTGTATGAACTGGGCTTGAACTATCGCAAAGAAATTATCCAAGGCAATGAGGTTTGGATTGGTAATGCCGCCCAGACCTTACATCCCGTTGCCGGCCAAGGCCTTAATCTAGGCCTACGTGACGCCTATCTTTTGGCTGAAAAACTCTCAGCGCTGTATTCGGGAACAGAAGAAGCTTCATCTGAATCCCTGCTTCATACCCTCAAAGACTATGCAACTAGCCGCAAAGCGGACCGAACGGCCACCATTGGTTTAACAGACTTCATGGCGCGGATATTTACGTCAAACCTTCTTCCCGTTGTATTGGCTCGTGGACTGGCTTTATCGAGTCTGCAGTGGCTTCCTCCAGTGAAGACAGCCTTAGCCCGCCAAATGATGTTTGGTCGCCGTTAGGCCTGTTTAAGTCAGATCTGCAGGTTTACCAGTTTTAGACTAGATTTGCCTATTTTTTAGGCAATTTACCCCCTTCCTGTGCTAAAGTGTCATGCTTTCCAACCCGCCACAGCGACATTTCACAGCCCCGACTTTTTTAATGAAGATTGGTCCTCACCTTCTCGCAAATCGACTCTTTGTTGCCCCCATGGCGGGAGTAACGGACCGTCCATTTAGACAACTATGTAAAAAGTTGGGTGCAGGTTATGCAGTTTCCGAGATGATTGCTTCAAATGCACTCCTTTGGAAGAGCGAAAAGACCCAGCGTCGCGCCAACCATCAGGGCGAATTCAAGCCGATTGCCGTACAAATTGCAGGTGCTGATCCGGCAATGATGGCAGCCGCGGCCAAACTCAATGTTGATCACGGCGCCCAAATTATTGATATCAATATGGGTTGTCCAGCGAAAAAAGTATGTAATGTTGCCGCGGGCTCGGCCCTCTTGCGTGATGAACCATTGGTAGAAAAAATTCTGGAAGCGGTAGTACAAGCAGTTGGTGTTGGGCCAGATGCCGTTCCAGTGACATTGAAAATTCGAACTGGCTGGGATCGCGAGCATAAGAATGCGATCGCAATTGCTCAGTTGGCAGAAAAAGTTGGCATCTCCATGCTGACTGTTCACGGTCGCACAAAGGCAGATTTGTATCACGGCGAAGCTGAGTACGAAACGATTGCTGCCGTTAAAAATAGTGTTGGCATTCCAGTGGTGGCCAATGGTGATATCAATACCCCCGAAAAGGCTCGGTTTGTTTTGCAGACTACGAGTGCAGATGCCATCATGATTGGCCGTGCAGCCCAGGGTCGCCCTTGGATCTTTCGAGAAATTAATCATTTCTTGGAAACGGGTGGGAAATTACCAACCCCACAAATCGAAGAAATTCAAAGCATCATGAATGCCCACTTGCTAGATCACTATGAGTTTTATGGTGAATACGTTGGTTTGCGTACGGCCCGAAAACATATTGGCTGGTACTGCAAAGGCTTGCGCGACTCTCACGCCTTTAGACAGCGCATGAACACTGCTGATGATTGCAAAACCCAGTTGCAAATGGTGAATGATTTTTTTGATGAGATGAAATCCCATTCCGATCAATTACTTTTTTTAGAGGCCGCTTAACAAGCCCACTCTCTTTTGACGATGACCAATAAACACCCCATCACTGAATGTATTGAAACCCAATTACAACGCTACCTTGATGATCTGAAGGGAACTCCTCCAAACGATATCTATCAAATGGTATTGGGGGTAGTCGAAAAACCCATGCTTGAGTTAGTAATGCAACATGCCAAACAAAATCAATCTTTGGCTGCGCAATTTCTTGGGATCAATCGCAATACGCTGCATAAAAAATTACTAGAGCACAAACTCATCAAGTAAATCAATTTATCTATCAAATTTTAACTACTCTTTATCTCCAATATGATCCGCACAGCTCTTCTTTCCGTCTCCGATAAAAATGGCATCGTGCCTTTTGCTAAAGCATTACACGAGCAAGGCATCAAGCTCATTTCTACAGGCGGTACGGCAAAACTCTTGGCAGAAAATAAGCTGCCAGTAGTTGAAGTATCCTCACTCACCAAATTCCCAGAAATGCTTGATGGCCGGGTTAAAACCCTTCACCCCATGGTGCATGGAGGCTTGCTAGCCCGCCGGGACTTCCCTGAGCATATGGCTGCATTAAAAGAACACGGAATTGATACCATTGATATGCTGGTGATCAATCTTTACCCTTTTAATGAAACTGTTGCGCGTGAAAACTGTTCTTTTGAAGATGCGGTAGAGAATATTGATATTGGTGGACCAGCCATGCTGCGCGCTGCCGCTAAGAACCATCAAGATGTCACTGTATTAATTTCACCAGCAGATTACGAGCCTGTATTGGCAGAAATGAAAGCCAATCAAAATGTCGTGTCATACAAAACGAATTTGAGTCTTGCCAAGAAAGTATTTGCGCATACCGCTCAATACGACGGTGCCATTGCAAACTACCTTTCTTCATTAGATGATGCACTAGATCACAAAGCACGCTCTGCCTATCCCGATACACTGCATCTTGCTTTTGAAAAAGTTCAAGAGATGCGTTACGGCGAGAATCCACATCAGTCCGCTGCTTTCTACAAAGATATTCAACCAGTAGCCGGTGCTTTAGCTAATTACAAGCAGCTCCAAGGTAAAGAGCTGTCTTATAACAATATTGCCGATGCAGATTCTGCCTGGGAGTGCGTAAAGAGCTTTGCAAATAACGCCGGTGGCGCTGCTGCTTGCGTCATCATCAAGCATGCCAACCCTTGTGGTGTGGCGGTAGGCGCCAATGCGCTTGAGGCTTACCAAAAGGCATTTAAAACCGATCCAAGCTCCGCCTTTGGTGGAATCATTGCCTTTAATGTGCCATGTGATGGCGCTGCTGCCCAAGAAATCTCTAAGCAATTTGTGGAAGTGTTGATTGCCCCCAGCTTTAGCGATGAAGCTAAAGCAATTTTTGCTGCCAAACAAAATGTCCGCCTATTAGAAATCCCATTAGGTGACGGATTTAATACATTTGACTTCAAACGTGTTGGCGGCGGTTTGTTAGTGCAATCACCAGATGCCAAGAATGTTCTTGAAAGTGAAATGCGCGTAGTTAGCAAACGTTTGCCAACTCCCAGCGAGATGAATGACATGTTATTTGCTTGGCGCGTTGCCAAATTTGTGAAATCGAATGCGATTGTGTATTGCGCCAATGGCATGACTCTTGGTATTGGCGCCGGCCAAATGAGTCGGGTAGATTCTGCACGGATGGCCAGTATCAAGGCTGAAAATGCTGGCCTAAGCCTGCAAGGATCTGCAGTTGCTAGCGACGCTTTCTTCCCCTTCCGCGATGGCCTTGATGTGGTAGTCAATGGTGGTGCCAGTTGCGCTATTCAGCCAGGGGGCAGTATGCGTGATGATGAAATCATTGCGGCAGCAAATGAGCATGGTATTGCCATGATCTTTACTGGTACTCGTCATTTCCGTCATTAAGAAGCCATGCGCTGGATAGGAATCGACCCAGGACTACGTATTACTGGCTTTGGCGTGATTGATGTCGAAGGCCAAAAGTTGACGTATGTAGCTTCTGGGACGATTGAAAGTGGCGATCCAGCCAAAGGCTTACCTGAACGCCTTGGCGCTTTATATGCTGGGATCAAAGAGGTCGTCGATACCTATCAACCCCAGGCGGCTGCCATTGAAGAGGTCTTCTTAAACGTCAATCCACGCTCGACCTTAATGCTAGGCCAAGCCAGGGGTGCCGTGATCGCAGCCTTGGTTGCCGCCAAACTACCCGTAGATGAATTTAGTGCCTTACGTGTCAAGCAATCGATTGTTGGTACGGGTCGAGCCGCCAAGCCCCAAGTGCAAGAGATGGTTAAGCGTCTACTGCGTTTAAGCCGTGCGCCTGGCGCAGATGCCTCCGATGCATTAGGAGTAGCCATTTGCGCAGCACACCATGCTCATATTCCAAAAGCAATCAGCAGTGCACTGGCGACCAAGAAGCGCAGCAAGTAAACGCTCAATGAATAAATGGAAACAAGGTAAGATCCTGACATGATTGGTCGTATACAAGGAACCTTAATTTCGGTTCACCCTCCCCGTCTATTGGTTGATTGCCAAGGGGTTGGCTATGAAATTGACGTGCCTATGAGCACGCTGTATCAGCTACCGGAGGTCAATCAAAAGATTACCCTCCTGACCCACTTTCAGGTACGCGAAGATGCGCAGCAACTCTTTGGCTTTGCTACTGAAACTGAGCGTGAAGCTTTTAGGGCTTTAATCAAAATTAGTGGCGTGGGCTCCCGCACCGCATTAGCGGTGCTCTCAGGCATGAGTGTGAATGAACTAGCCCAAGCAATTACCATGCAAGAAGCAGGTCGCTTAACTCAGGTTCCCGGTATTGGCAAAAAGACGGCCGAACGCCTCTGCTTGGAACTGAAAGGCAAACTAGCCCCTGATCTTGGTATTGGTACAGGCAAGCCTCATATTATCGAGGCGAGTAGTGAGGTACTACAGGCTCTGCTTGCGCTGGGCTACTCAGAAAATGAAGCGCTTTTGGCACTCAAACAAATTCCGGTGGACAGCTCCGTATCCGATGGCATCCGTCTGGGCCTGAAGTACCTATCTAAAGGCTAAACCCACTACACTTGCAGTATGGCGATACACACTGACGATCTAAGCACTCTTCCCGACGATTTACCAGAAAACGGTGATCGCATTGTGAGTGGCTCAGCAGGTAATGCAGAAGCTGTTTTTGAAAAAGCACTGCGCCCTAAACAACTCGATGAATATGTTGGTCAAACCAAAGCACGCGCGCAATTAGAGATATTCATTAGCGCCACTAGAGCCCGTCAAGAAGCGCTTGATCATGTATTGCTATTTGGCCCTCCAGGTCTTGGTAAAACAACCCTGGCGCATATCATTGCCCGTGAGCTCGGTGTGAACCTCCGTCAAACCAGTGGTCCGGTCTTAGATAGGCCAGGTGATCTAGCAGCCTTGCTAACCAACCTAGAAACAAATGACGTCTTGTTTATTGATGAGATTCATCGCTTGTCTCCTGTGGTTGAGGAGATTCTTTACCCTGCACTCGAGGATTACAGTCTAGACATCATGATTGGCGAAGGGCCCGCTGCTCGGAGCGTCAAAATCGATCTCAAACCATTTACTCTGATTGGTGCAACCACCCGCGCTGGGATGCTCACCAACCCATTGCGTGATCGTTTTGGGATTGTGGCGCGTCTAGAGTTTTACACCACTGAAGAGCTCACCAAAATTATTGATCGCTCAGCCAATCTACTCAAAGCGAAGATTGACCCGGAAGGCTCAGTAGAAATTGCCAAGCGCGCCCGTGGTACTCCACGTATTGCAAACCGCTTGCTGCGCCGGGTGCGTGACTATGCCGAAGTCAAAGGCACTGGCACCATTACTAAAGCCATGGCTGACGCGGCTTTGAAGATGCTCGACGTAGATCCGAGCGGCTTTGATGTGATGGATCGCAAATTGCTCGAAGCCATCTTGCATAAATTTGATGGTGGGCCGGTCGGAATAGATAACTTGGCTGCAGCCATTGGCGAAGAGCGCGATACGATTGAAGATGTCTTAGAGCCCTACCTGATTCAGCAGGGCTATTTGCAACGCACCTCACGTGGTCGCATAGCAACCCGGCAAGCCTATGAGCACTTTGGCTTAACGCCACCGAATAATAATCTGCTCGATTGAAAGAGCAAACTCAAACCCTATAAAAAAACCACCCGAGGGTGGTTTTTAATTAACTGAGTACGACCTTAGCAAATCGACGTTTACCTACCTGCACCACATAGGTCCCAGCTTCAACCTTGAGTTGCTTATCGGTGATGGTGGCGCCATCAATCTTCACACCGTTTTGCTCGATATTGCGATTAGCTTCTGAGGTAGATGGAGCAAGCCCTGCAGCCTTCAGAAAGTTGGCGACTCCCATTGGCGCACCTGTGAGGGTAACCTCTGGAATGTCATCCGGTATGCCACCTTTAGCGCGGTGATTAAAGTCATCTAGAGCCTTTTCTGCCGCCGCTTGCGTATGAAAACGTGCCACGATTTCTTGAGCGAGCATCACTTTGCAATCACGTGGATTTCTACCGGCCGCTACTTCTTGCTTCATTAAATCAATTTCTGCCATAGGACGGAATGAGAGCAAGGTGAAGTAATCCCACATCAAGTCATCGGAGATACTCATTAGCTTGCCAAACATCTCGCCAGCAGGTTCGCTGATGCCAATGTAATTGCCCTTGGACTTACTCATCTTCTCAACACCATCTAGACCAACCAAAAGTGGCATAGTCAAAATACATTGCGGCTCCTGGCCATACTCACGCTGAAGCTCGCGCCCAACAAGAAGATTAAATTTTTGATCGGTACCACCTAGCTCCAGATCACTCTTAAGCGCTACTGAGTCATAACCTTGCATCAATGGATACAAGAACTCATGGACGGAGATCGGTACACCATTGCGATAGCGCTTAGTAAAGTCATCGCGCTCTAGCATTTGTGCAACAGTATATTTAGCAGCCAACTGAATCATGCCGCGCGCGCCCAATGGATCACACCACTCACTGTTGTAACGTACTTCCGTTTTTGCAGGGTCTAAAACCATACTCGCTTGGCGATAGTAGGTTTCTGCATTAATCGCAATAGCTTCAGGAGTTAATGGGGGGCGAGTAGCATTACGTCCAGATGGATCGCCGATCATGCTGGTAAAGTCGCCAATCAAAAAGATCACTGTATGACCCAAGTCTTGTAATTGACGCAATTTGTTCAAAACTACCGTATGCCCCAGATGAATATCTGGCGCAGTAGGATCTAAACCCAATTTAATCCTCAGCGGGGTATTGGTGGCTTGACTACGCGCCAACTTCTGCACCCAATCTGCCTCGACCAATAGCTCATCACAGCCACGCTTCGTGACTTCAAGAGCGGCAAAAACTTCAGGGGTTAATGGGTATTTTTGTTCTGGTTTAGCTGTCATGCTGATACAGTGATTTAGTATTTAAGTTGCTAAAGCATAATTGTCGCATTCCTGAGAACGAGATGAATAAACCGCACTCCCACTACATTGGCCTTATGTCTGGCACCAGCCTAGATGGGATTGATGCCGTTCTCGCCCAAATCGATGCAAATGGTAAATCCAGCGTTTTAGAGGCCGTCAGCACTGGTTTTGATGATCCCTTACGCAAAATCCTCTCTGACCTTCAAAGCCCAGGTCACAATGAAATTCATCGGGAAAACCAAGCTGCCAATTTACTGTCTTTAGCTTATGCAACATGCGTTCAGCAATTGCTACAAAAGGCAGAACTATCTCCTGCCCAGATCAGTGCCATTGGCGCACATGGCCAAACCATTCGTCATCAACCTGGTTTCGGCGACTTAGCCTATACCCATCAAACCCTGAATCCAGCACTTTTGGCCGAGGAAACGGGTATTGATGTCATTGCCGACTTCCGCAGCCGAGATATGGCAGCTGGTGGCCATGGGGCACCTTTGGTGCCAGCCTTTCATGATCAGCAGTTTGGCGCAAGCAATGAAGATCGTGCTGCACTTAATCTTGGTGGTATTGCTAACCTCACCTTATTACCAATACAGGGCGAAGTAAGGGGTTTTGATTGCGGCCCCGGGAATATGCTGATGGATGCTTGGATTGCAGAGCAACAAGGGCATGCCTATGATGCCAATGGCAACTGGGCCTTACAAGGTAGCGTTCATCCAAAATTACTAGAACGTATGTTGGCTGATTCATTCTTTGCCAAGCAGCCACCGAAGAGTACCGGCCGGGATGATTTTCATCTTGAGTGGCTGCGTAACAATATTGGTGATGAAAATATTGAACCTGAAGATGTACAAGCTACGCTTTTGCACTTGACTGCTATCTCAGCACTACAAGCGCTTGCTAGTTATGCGCCAAAAACCAAACAACTGATTGTCTGTGGGGGTGGCGCGCAAAATACGGCACTCATGCAGCTGCTAGAGACTAAATCATTGGAGCTATTCGAGCACCCACTGATTGTTGTAACTAGCGATCAATTTGGCATTGACCCACAACTCGTTGAAGGACTTGCCTTTGCTTGGCTAGCGTGGGCTCATAAAGAAAAACGACCGGCAAATTTGCCAGCCGTTACAGGAGCGAAGGGCCCTAGAATTTTGGGCGCTTGTTATCCAGCTTAAATTACTTAGTGTTATGTTTATGCAGAGAAAGAGGAACCACAACCACAAGTGGTAGTCGCATTGGGATTCTTAATCACAAATTGCGAACCATTGATATCTTCTTTGTAATCAATCTCAGCGCCAACTAAATATTGGAAACTCATTGAATCAACTAACAAAGTCACACCGTTCTTTTCAAACAACGTGTCATCTTCATTTACGGCATCATCAAAAGTAAAGCCGTACTGAAATCCAGAACAACCGCCGCCCTGAACAAAGACACGTAATTTCAATTCTGGATTGCCTTCTTCGGCAATCAAATCAGCAACCTTAGCCGCAGCGCTATCCGTAAACACCAATGGCGTTGGTGGTTCGGCAAGGTCAACTGCTGGTGCTACTGTTTCTTGGGTGGCTGCTTGTGTCATGATTTACTCCTAATTCGAAAGGCAATGTCCTATTTTAGGCTTTTAATATCCTGCTTGCACGCGGGGTCTTAATAGAGCCAATAATAGGCCTCAAACCCCAAGCATTCAAGGGGACACAGCGATTTGAGTCAAGCCCATGGTCTCTGGTAAGCCAAACATCAAGTTCATACACTGAACCCCCTGGCCAGAAGCACCTTTAACCAAATTGTCCTCGACCACCAAAATCACCAAGGTATCACCGCCACCTGGACGATGAATTGCTATACGCAAGCCATTACTACCTCTCACGGAACGGGTTTCTGGATGACTGCCCGCTGGCATCACATCCACAAAAGGCTCATTCTTATAAAAGTCTTCATAGAGCTTTTGGTAGTCCACACTTTCACCCGCCTCAGTCAAGCGTACATAAATGGTGGAATGAATACCCCGAATCATTGGAGTGAGGTGTGGCACAAATGTCAGACCGATTTCTTCATGACCTGCAATTGCCTTCAAACCTTGGACGATTTCAGGAAGGTGACGATGGCCTTTAACACCATAAGCCTTAAAGTTATCACTCGACTCAGAAAGCAAAGTCCCAATTTCAGCCTTACGACCTGCACCAGAAGTACCCGATTTCGAGTCGGAAATAATATGCGTGCCATCGATCAAGTGCTTACCGCCAGTTGATTTTGGTGAGAGTAGCGGCGCCAAACCCAACTGCACTGAAGTCGGATAGCAACCAGCTAATCCCACAACACGCGCCTTCTTAATCGCCTCACGATTAATTTCAGCCAAGCCATACACCGCTTCAGCCAAAATATCTGGGCAGCTATGCTCCATCCCATACCATTTAGCAAATTCTTTTACATCCTTTAAGCGAAAGTCTGCGGCCAAGTCCAGAATCTTCACATTGTTAGCAAGTAGTTCTTTTGCCTGCGCCATTGCAACACCATGCGGAGTTGCAAAGAAGACAACATCACATTCATTTAACTTTGCTTCATCAGGAGTGGTGAACTGAAGATCAATACGGCCACGCAAAGAAGGAAACATCTCCGCTACCGGCATACCAGCTTCCGTTCGAGATGTAATGGCCTGAAGCTTCACTTCAGGATGTTGGGCGAGTAAGCGCAATAACTCAACGCCTGTATAGCCAGTTCCACCAACAATGCCAACCTTAATCATGTGTTTCTCCAAAATACTGATAGCGCAACTTATTAATTAAAAAGAATGGATAAAGCTTACTGCACGATTCTTACAATTCTATTGATTGTAGAAACAAAAAGGGCCGCTTGCGCGACCCTTTCTGATAAAACATAAGCGACTGAAAGAATTAGCGCTTGCTGAACTGCTTGCGACGACGCGCGCCGTGCAGACCAACTTTTTTACGCTCAACTTCACGAGCATCGCGTGTCACCAAGCCTGCTTTAGACAGGGCTGGCTTCAATGCGTTGTCGTAGTCAATCAATGCGCGTGTCACACCGTGACGAACTGCACCAGCTTGGCCAGTTTCACCGCCACCACTCACGTTTACCTTGATATCAAAGGTAGTGAGGTGGGCTGTAAGAGCCAAAGGCTGACGAGCGATCATGCGTGATGTTTCGCGAGCAAAGTATGCATCGATAGGTTTACCGTTAACAGTAATCTCACCTTTGCCTGATTTGATGAATACACGTGCAACAGAGCTCTTGCGACGACCTGTGCCGTAATTCCAATTTCCGTAATTAATAGCCATTTGGTTTCCTTAAATCTCTAACGCTTTTGGCTGTTGAGCCGCATGCGGATGATTGGCGTCGCCGTAGACTTTTAATTTCTTGATCATGGCATAGCCTAGTGGGCCTTTTGGCAACATACCCTTCACAGCCTTCTCTAAAGCACGACCTGGGAAACGGTCTTGCATTTTGTCGAAGTTAGTCGAGCTAATACCACCTGGGTATCCGCTGTGACGGTAATAAATCTTGTTCAAGCCTTTGGTGCCTGTAACACGCAGCTTAGAAGAATTGATGACAACAATAAAGTCGCCAGTATCAACGTGTGGTGTGTATTCGGGTTTGTGCTTGCCGCGTAGACGGTGTGCCACTTCACTGGCGACACGACCGAGGACTTTGTCCGTAGCGTCAATCACGAACCATTCATGCACTACCTCATGGGATTTTGCAGAAAAAGTTTTCATGATTTCTCAAATTGTTATAGTCAAAATAAAAATTACTCCAATCAAACTACGTCCACCTTGGCCCTGCTTATGTTTGCAAGCTCGCAGATTCTGCAATTTCACTGGTAAAACAATTACCGCTGACTAGGACGGCAATTCAGTAAAGCCTTGAATTGTAACCCAAAAAAAACCCAGGAACGAGTCCTGGGTTGGAATCCACCTATGTTTAAGTGGAGGAGACACTGGGAGGTAGATCAATCTCTTATATAAGACTGACTACCAATATGGTTATTTTACACAAAATTCATTGTGCGGTGCAAAAAAATTGACCGCGGTCAATTATTTGATGCTTTTATACCAATACTGTTTTATGTATAAATTGGTAAACTATTGATAATATTGATTAATTTACTAAGTTAGGGATCACTAATATGGAATGCAAAGTAGCCTGGTTAGGTACTGATGGCATGGCTTTCTCAGCAGAAACCGGTAGTGGTCACCTCATTAATATGGATGGCGCCCCGGAAGTAGGGGGTAAAAATCTAGCTCCCCGACCAATGGAAATGCTTCTCGCAGGTGCAGGAGGATGCTCTGCATTTGATGTGGTTTTAATCCTACAACGCTCCCGTCAGGCCATTAGCGCCTGCAATGTCACCCTCAAAGCCGAGCGGGCCACTGAGGATCCCAAAGTCTTTACCAAGATCAACCTGCATTTTCAGGTCAAGGGGAAAGATCTAGATCCTGCCAAAGTGGATCGCGCCGTCAAACTATCGCATGACAAATATTGCTCAGCCACAGCTATGTTGGCCAAAACGGCTGAGCTAAGCTACAGCATTGAGCTTGTTGCTGAATAAGTGCAGAGTCAATCGATAAGCCGGATTCTGTCGCCTAGATTTGCATCTAGGGGCAATCATTCCTCTAGGCCGTCAGTTACCTGACGGCTCAAGCTCCCTACCCGTAGACTCAGCGGGACGCCTCATCGCCTACTTACTTGGGATTGCTCCAGGTGGAGGTTACCGCGTTTCACCGTAACTAAATACGCTCGTCTCTGTGGCCCTATTCCTCACGTCACCGTGGATGGTCGTTAACCATCACCCTACCCTATGGAGTCCGGACTTTCCTCCCCCTCAGTAAAGAGGCGGCGATTGCCTAATTGACTCTGCGCCTGCAGTCTAACGCAGTCGGAGAAAAGTGGCTTGATTTAATTGATTTAAATAGCTGCCAAGGACCAGGCAATACTCTCACCAGCACGCAAAGGGACAATGGTTTGCTCACCCAATGGCAACTCCGCTGGAATAGCTTGCGCCTGCTTATTGAGGGTAATCTTTCCAGTATTACGCGGTAATGAATAGAAATCAGGGCCATAGAAACTAGCAAAGCCCTCTAATTTATCGAGCTTGCCAACACTCTCAAATGCCTCAGCATATAAACCCAAAGCATTAAAAGCACTATAGCAACCAGCACAACCACAGGCAGCCTCTTTGGCACCCTTCGCATGCGGGGCACTATCCGTTCCCAAGAAGAATCGCGGACTACCGCTGGTAGCGGCCTCCAACAAAGCAAGGCGATGCTCCTCACGTTTAAGAACTGGTAAGCAATAATTGTGTGGACGAATGCCACCAGCAAAAATCGCATTGCGATTCATGAGCAAATGTTGTGGGGTAATGGTTGCAGCAATCGTATTTTGCTCACTCGTAGCGTCACGCACATAGTGTGCCGCCTGGAGTGTGGTGATGTGTTCAAACACAATCTTGAGTGCCGGAAAGTTTTTACGCAGAGGGATTAATACTTGATCAATGAAAACGGCTTCACGATCAAAGATATCAATGTCAGAGTGCGTAACCTCACCATGCACTAGCAGAGGCATACCCACTTCCTGCATTGCCTCAAGCGCTTTAGTGCAATGCTTCAAATCGCTCACACCCGCATCGCTATTGGTTGTAGCACCCGCAGGATATAACTTAATCCCTGTAATACCTGACGCTTTTGCTTTACGTACTTCATCGGCTGAAGTGTTATCTATCAAGTACAAGGTCATTAATGGCGTAAAGCTTGTAATGCCTAATACTTGGAGCTGACTCTCAATTCGAGCCCGATAGGCATCCGCCAAATCTACGGTAGTGACTGGAGGCTTGAGGTTGGGCATGATGATCGCACGTGCAAATTGCCGCGCTGTATCAACCAATACATCTCTCATCACTTCACCATCACGAATATGCAAATGCCAATCATCAGGCTGGGTGATTTGAATTTGAGTTAAGTGATTCGACATAAGAATTGGCTTTAGTTAATCAATCAAAATAATACGGAAGTCATTTACATTGGTCAGCGTTGGGCCAGTTTCAACCAAAGCAGATAAATCGGCAAAGAATCCATAGCAATCATGGGCTGCTAAAAAGTGACTTGGACGAATATCTCTTGCATGAGCAGTATGGCGCGTTGCAGGAGTAAACCAAGCGCCCGCATTCTTTTCGCTACCATCAATACCATCAGTATCTGCAGCCAATCCAGCAATATTGGACATATCAGGTGTCGCTGCCAATAAAGCCAATAAGAATTCACTACAGCGGCCACCACGACCCACGATACCCGGAGGTAAAGTCACCGTACATTCTCCACCAGAAATCAGTGCCACTGGTGGCTTGGCCCAAGATTGGTAATTGCCAATCTCGCGGGCAATCGCAGCATGCACTAACGCCACATCTCTTGCCTCACCAGTAATGGTGTCACCCAAGATAATGGGTTGATAGCCAACACTTTTAATATAAGTAGCGGCAGCCTCAAGACTGTTGTGGGCTGTGGCAATCACATGATTGACTACGTGTGCGTTCTTTAAATCAGTCTCTTTTAAAGTTTCAGGAATCTGGCCAGCCACACCCTTCTGTAAATGACTAAGAACAGAGGTAGGCACTTGCTCTGTATTGAGATGGTATTTAGCCAAAATATCTAAGGCATCTTGATAGCTAGAGTAGTCTGCTGCACAAGGCCCGCTAGCAATATCAGCGGGTGAGTCGCCGGTCACATCTGAAATTAACAAAGCCTCGACCCGGGCACCACGATCAATTGCAACCCTGGCTAAGTTGCCCCCCAGAATCGCTGACAAATGCTTGCGTACGATATTCATTTCTTCAATAGGTGCACCACTACGCAGAAGTGCTTGGGTCGTGATGCGCATGTCATCAATGCTGATGCCATCCTGTGGGAGTGTGAGTAAGCTAGAGCCTCCACCCGATACCAGAGCAATTAAAACATCGCCTTGCTGTAGTTGATTGGCCAATGCAAAAATTGCTTTTGCACCATCCATACCCGCTTGATCGGGCACGGGGTGACCAGCCTCAATAATCTGAATGTGAGATGTGGGTGAGCCATGGCCATATCGGGTCAGCACCACACCCTCTAATTGGGCTTCAGGCCAATGCACTTTTGCATGGCGCTCAAGGGCGCTGGCCATTGAGGCGCTGGCTTTGCCGGCACCAACTACTACACATCGGCCGCTCAGCCCATTTGGAAAGATTTTTCCCAAATGCTCGGGAACGATCTTTTGGGGGTCAGCAACCGCCAATGCAGCTGCAAAAGCATTTTTAAGAATGGTTTCTTGAGTCATCGCTCTATTCTAATCAAGCGCCACTCGCTCTTGCATTTGCCACATTTCTGTATAACGGCCATTGGCCATGAGGAGCTCAGAATGGGTACCACGCTCAACAATTTGACCTTGATCCATGACAAGAATCTGATCGGCATGAATGATGGTCGAAAGTCGGTGGGCAATAATCAGAGTTGTGCGATTTTTAGCTAAATTAAGCAATTCCTCCTGAAAAGCACGCTCTGTTTTCGAGTCCAAAGCTGAGGTTGCCTCGTCAAAAATGAGCATGGCTGGCTTTTTCAACAAAGTACGGGCAATAGCAACCCGCTGCTTTTCACCGCCAGATAACTTGAGACCACGCTCCCCAACCTGGGTGTGATAGCCATCGGGAAGGTGCTTAATAAAGCCATCAATTTGTGCCGCTCGTGCAGCCTCGTGTACTGCCTCGGTGGAGGCGCTTGGATCACCGTAGGCAATGTTGTAGCCAATGGTATCGTTAAAAAGTACCGTATCCTGAGGAACAATTCCAATTGCTTTACGTAAACTAGCTTGGGTGACATCTTGAATATTTTGATGATCGATCAAAATAGATCCAGATTGAATGTCATAGAAGCGAAATAACAGGCGTGCTAGGGTGCTTTTACCCGCCCCGCTTTGCCCAACTACAGCAGTAATGGTTCCAGCAGGGATATGAAAGCTGACATCTTTTAGGATTTCACGTTTGGCATCGTAATGAAAAGAAACATGTTCAAAACGCACATCTGGCCCCAATGAATGTGTTTGAATGTGCAATGGGGATGCGCCTGGAGCATCTGCAATTTCCTTTTCGGTATTGAGCAAAGAAAACATTCGATCCATGTCAGTTAACGCTTGCTTAATCTCGCGGTAAATCACGCCCAAGAAATTAAGTGGGACGTACAACTGAATCATCAAGGTATTCACTAATACTAAGTCGCCCAAGGTCATACTGCCATTGACGACTCCCAGCGTAGCCCGCCATAAAATCAATACCAAACCTGTTGCAATAATAGTTTGCTGACCTAAATTCAATAGCGCTAAAGACTTTTGCGATTTAATTGCAGCCGCTTGATATCGAATCAAATTCTCGTCGTAGCGCTTTGCTTCAAAAGCTTCATTGCCAAAATATTTCACGGTCTCAAAATTTAGCAAAGAATCAATGGCTTTTTGATTTGCCTTTGAATCCATTTCATTCATGGTTCTTCTAAAGTGAGTGCGCCACTCAGTAACCAAGACCGTGAAACCAATATACAAAACCAAAGCGGTTAAGGTGATACCCGCAAACCAAAAGTTATAGGAGTATGCAAAGTATCCCAGCACCAAACAAAACTCAATTAAGGTCGGTAGGATGCTATAGAGTGAATAGGAAATTAAGGACTGGATGCCACGCGTCCCACGCTCGATATCACGACTAACACCTCCAGTTTGACGCGCTAGGTGAAAACTCAAGGCCAAAGCATGTAAATGCTCAAAAACTTGCAATGCCACCTTGCGTACTGCATTTTGAGTCACGCGCGCAAAAATCCCCTCACGCAATTCATTAAAGAGGGATGCAGAGATGCGTAATGCGCCATAGGCAATAATGAGAGCAACCGGCACTATCACCAAAGCTTGAGGGGCATCCGCCTTGATGTTGAGCGCATCAATCAAGCGCTTCATCAAAATTGGAATACCTAAATTGGCAAGTTTTGCCGCAATCAAACACGCTAGAGCAAGCGCTACCCTAAATTTATATTCCAATAAGTAAGGCAATAAATCGCGTATCACACGCCAATCATTACCTTTTGAAGAATTTGCAGAAGGATCTGCGTGGTGTCGACCAGATGAATGTCTCATGACACTATCTTAGTGAGTTATCACTAGCTATGCTGAAAAGAGATACAAGATCGCTTCGCCATTGCTACGAGAAAAACATTGCCTAGCAGCTTGTTCAAAAGGTAGCCACTGGTAAGCCACATGCTCTCTAGGCGCAAGTGTAACGCTCGTATTGTCTGGAACCTCCAATGAAAACCAATGTTCCGTATTTTGAGTGATGCCGGGAGGATAACGATAACGCCACTGCGGGTAAATCTCATACTCAATTTGGTGGTGCATATTTTGCAATGCGCCTTCTGGCAAGGAGGCAATATCAATACCAGTTTCCTCCAGCACTTCTCTTGCAGCAGCTGTTGCAAGATCTTCATCAGGCGCATCAAGACTGCCTGTGACTGACTGCCAAAAGCCGCTCCGATCTGCTCGCTCAATCAATAAAACATCCCCAGTCGATTTGTAAATAACAACTAAAACCGAAATGGGGATTTTCAAGATAAGCGCGCTAGCGTTCTGATATGCAATTACGCAGCAGGGGCTGCTTGACGCAAACGAATATGCAATTCGCGCAATTGACGCTCATCAACCGGACTAGGAGCCTGGGTTAATAAGCACTGAGCACGTTGTGTTTTCGGGAAAGCAATCACATCACGAATCGACTCTGCACCAGTCATCATGGTCACGATACGATCCAAACCAAAGGCGATACCGCCGTGAGGAGGGGCGCCATACTGAAGCGCATCAAGTAAGAAACCAAACTTGGCTTGTGCCTCTTCAGCACCAATCTTCAAGGCGCGGAATACCTGGCTCTGTACAGCCTCTTGGTGAATGCGGACCGATCCACCACCGATCTCGCTACCATTGAGGACCATATCGTAAGCCTTCGCCAAGCACTTGCCCGGATCAGACTCCAGATACTGCATGTGCTCATCTTTGGGACTAGTAAATGGATGATGACAAGCAACCCAGCGCGCCTCGCCATCGTCGTAATCGAACATTGGGAAGTCAACCACCCACAATGGTCTCCAACCCTCAGTAAAGAGTCCATGCTCTTTACCCCAAGCAGAATGGCCAATACGTAAACGCAAATTACCCATGGCATCGTTCACTACTTTTTCTTTATCTGCTCCAAAGAAAATAATATCGCCGTCTTTTGCACCAGTACGTTTGAGAATGCCTTCTACCGCTGCATCATGTAAATTTTTCACAATGGGTGATTGCAAGCCATTACGGCCTTCTGCAATTGAGTTCACCTTAATCCAAGCTAGGCCCTTAGCGCCATAGATAGAAACAAACTGAGTGTAGTCATCGATTTCACTTCGACTGATCTCTGCGCCACCAGGTACGCACAAACCAACTACGCGACCACCTGCTTGATTTGCAGCTCCAGAGAACACTTTGAAATCAACATCTTTCATCAAATCAGTTAATTCAGTGAATTCAAAATTCACACGCAAATCTGGCTTATCAGAACCGAAACGCGCCATACCCTCTGAGTAAGGCATGGTTGGGAATGGATTAGGTAATTCAACGTTCATGGTTTTCTTGAAAATATGACGAATCATGTTTTCAAATAAATCACGAATCTCTAACTCACTTAAGAAAGCAGTTTCACAATCGATCTGTGTAAATTCTGGCTGACGATCAGCACGCAAATCCTCATCCCGGAAACACTTCGTGATTTGGTAATAACGATCAAACCCAGCAACCATCAATAATTGTTTAAACAACTGGGGAGATTGCGGCAAAGCAAAGAACTGGCCATCATGCACACGAGAAGGTACTAGATAATCACGCGCACCTTCTGGCGTGCTCTTGGTAAGCATCGGCGTTTCGATATCAATGAATCCGGCTTCATCTAAATAGCGACGGCATTCCATGGCTACGTTGTAACGCAAACGCAAATTCTTTTGCATCTGTGGCCGACGTAAATCTAAAACGCGATGGGTTAAGCGGGTTGTTTCGGAGAGATTCTCATCGTCTAATTGGAATGGTGGTGTAACCGAAGCATTCAAGATCACCAAGCTGTGGCACAAGATTTCTACTTTGCCGCTAACTAAGTCAGCATTCTCAGTACCAGCAGGACGGGCACGTACCAAGCCTTTGATCTGAATGCAGAATTCATTACGCACCTGCTCGGCAAGCGCAAACATTTCCGGGCGATCCGGATCACAAACAACTTGCACAAAACCTTGGTGGTCGCGCAAGTCAATAAAGATCACGCCCCCATGATCACGGCGGCGGTTGACCCACCCAGAGAGGGTAACCTCTTGACCAATCAGTGAATCGGTTACCTGACCGCAGGTATGGCTTCGCATCGACATAACAATTTCCTATAAATCAAAAATGACTTGGTGACTGACTTGAAGTCAGGCCAGTTGAACTTGTGGGTGGCACAGAACCCATTGAAACAATATGCTTCAACGCTTCCTCAACACTCATATCTAGTTGAATTGTTTCTGCGCGAGGAACAATCATAAAAAAACCGGAGGTAGGGTTTGGGGTGGTTGGCAAGAAAACATTGACGTAATCCTCGCCCAACTTACTGCTGACTTCTTTTGCAGGGATTCCAGTTTGAAACGCAATAGCCCAAGAATTCGCATGCGGGTAACGAATTAACAGTGCCTTACTGAATGCTTGGCCACTACCAGAAAATAGGGTGGAAGAAACTTGTTGAACACTTGAATAGATGGAACGTACTACCGGAATACGGTTTACAAACTTATCCCAGACTTTTAACCACCACTGCCCAGCAAAATTAATTGCGATTAAGCCAGTAAACATGACTACAGCGACCACAATCAAAATACCCACTGCAGGTAGTTCACGGAAACGCTGAAGTTCTGCGGCAGACTCACGAGGAAGTACCGCCATAATGGCCTGCACTACTGAGCCAAAAACACCATCAAGCAAGCCCAAGCCCCAGGTAATCACCCAAATAGTGACTGCCATAGGAGCCCAAACGAGAATGCCAGCGATAAAGTATTTTTTCATATTCCTTGCCTAACCCAGCATTTTAGCGGGTTAAAGTGGCAACGGGGCGGGACTAGTAAATACCGGAGCTAATTATCAAAATTCCAGCCAAAAACCCACCAGCAAAGAGTAAGGCCCCCACTAAAAGCCGATGAGTGCGTCTTTCTTGGAGCAAAAGTGCTTTCAAAACCTCTAATTCTGGGTTTTTCTCATTCTTTTGCCGATGACTCTGATCCAAGCTTTGGGCAATCAGACGCGGCAAAGTAGGGAGAATTTTTGCCCAAGAGGGTGCCTCTTCGTTCAGGCCATCGATCAAACCACGCCATCCCAATTGCTGACTAATCCATTTTTCCAGGATTGGCTTAGCGGTTTTCCAAAGATCCAGATCCGGATCTAGTTGGCGGGCAAGGCCTTCTACGTTTAACAAGGTTTTTTGGAGCAAGGTCAATTGCGGCTGAATTTCTACCTTAAAGCGTCTTGAGGTTTGGAATAGGCGCATTAAGACAAGCCCTAAAGATATCTCTTTGAGCGGTCGATCAAAATAAGGCTCACATACGGAGCGCACTGCCCCTTCTAATTCCTCTACTCGTGTGTTTTCAGGAACCCAACCAGATTCAATATGCAGTTCAGCAACGCGACGGTAATCGCGATTAAAAAATGCCAAGAAATTAAGGGCTAAATAATTTTTGTCGGACTCACTCAGTGCGCCAACGATTCCAAAGTCTAAGGAAATAAATCTTCCGAATGTTTCTGGCTCTAAGCTAATGAGGATATTTCCAGGATGCATATCTGCATGGAAAAAACCATACTCAAACACTTGAGTAAAAAATATTTCAACGCCATCAGCAGCCAACTTTTTAAAATCGACACCCGCCTCTTGCAAGACCTTCGTACGACCGATGGAAACCCCATTCATTCTTTCCATCACAATGACATTGGTATGACAGAAATCCCAATACATTTCAGGGATCATTAATTTTTTGGAATCAACAAAGTACCGACGCAACTGGCTCGCATTCGCTGCTTCGCGCATTAAGTCCAATTCATCATGTAAATAGGTATCAAATTCAGCCACGTTCTCGCGTGGCTTGAGGCGACGACCGTCTTCGGAGCTACGTTCAACAATTTTTGCTAAATCATATAAAAGTGCAATGTCGCCCTCAATGACTGGCAGAATGCCGGGGCGCAGTACTTTAATGGCAACTGCTCGTCCATGCCACTCGGGATGCTTCTCAGTGCCTCGCAATACCCCAAAGTGCACCTGCGCTACAGAAGCACTCGCTACCGGTGTTGCATCAAACTCTAAAAAGATCTCTTCAATGGATTGACCTAAATCTGCTTCAATTAAGCGGCGCGACTCTTCATTTGAAAATGGCGGAACTTGATCCTGTAGCTTGGCCAATTCATTCGCAATATCCTCTGGCAGAAGATCACGACGTGTTGATAAAACTTGACCAAATTTCACAAAGATCGGTCCAAGAGCTTCTAGCGTCAAACGAATGCGTACGCCTCGCGGCATCTTTGCATTGGGAGAAAGCCAACACAGAATGGTTAAGAAGCCCTTACGAATGCCAGGTCTTAAGAGGTCGCGTAATAGAGGCAATAAGCCATAGCGCCATGCTGTAAAAAAGATATAGAAAAGACGAGCTATTCGACGCACGATTTATAAAGCCTTTTTTTCTAGTAATTGAATGCGTTTTTCGATGCGGTCTACCGCATCTCGTAAATCATTTAATTCTGCCTTGCGGTTAACAAAATCACGCTTATTTAGTAATACTTTTTTTTCTTCGCTGACGTACTCAACCACGTTATCAAGCAAATCAACAGCAGCCGATTTGCTTGCAGAAATCCATTTTTTCCCTTGCTTAACTGCAAAGTGTGCAGGCGCATCACCTAGCAAACGAGATAAATCCTCTTCATACTCCCAGCGAACCTGACCAATTAATCGACCTAATAATTGCGCCAAATCTGCATCGCCCGCAATCTGTACTGCCTTAAATGCTTGTTCACGCAAATTGCCCGGGCTGCCAAGAATTTCAGTTAATGCTTTTGCTGAAATACTCAAGATTAGGGATGGCTGCTCTATCTCGGGAGTCACCTTAAGTAAGCCTTCTGAACTTATTTCAAAACCAAGATTGCCAAGCGGCATTTCTATCAAGATGGTTTTATTGGCATGTCGACTTAATTCAGTCATCGCCCAGGGCTCAGCAGAGAGAACATGATTAATCCCGCGGCAGGCTGTGGCAGCTGCAATGGTGTGTGTGGTTGAAGAAGTGCTATTCATGAGTGTAAAAAACCCGCAAGTACGCGGGTTTTCCAATGGAAAGTGCCTTAAGCTTAAACCAACTGCCTAATACCCGCCAGTACCCAGCCTCCAGGACCCTCTAAAGGCTTAGTTAGATTCCAGATTTCAGAGAAATGATTAGCCGGTGCATCCATTTGCTCGCGAATTAAGCCTGAAAACTGGACGCTACAGAAATAACTCGCATCCGCAGTCTCAATTCCCAATAATTTGGCATCTATGGTCAAGACATCAGTTTGATTAGCGCTATCACTACGACCGGATAAATCTTGTGAGATGGTTGCGAACATTTCAGGCGTTGTGTATTCGCGCAATGCCCCCAAATCACCGCTATCCCAAGCCTTTTGCAGACTAATGAAGTACTGCTTTGCATTCGCTAAAAAAGCATACTCATCAAAACCAGGGGGTAGAGTTGAGTGGAAAGGCTGAGCCTCTAAGCCAACACCAGCAAATGCATTTGCGGCAGGGGTAAATGCCGGCTCTTGTCGTAAGCCGGATTCACTTGTTCGCTGCATCCCTTGCCTCAGGTGATTGGATTGCGTCATGACCGAGCTTGCGGGAAGTAATTTGCGAATGACGAACATGATCGCAAATCCAGCTAAAGCAGCAAGAAGCAAACCAGTAATTAAAGAGGAGGCGCCTTCCCCCAAGCCAAAATGAGATAAAAGATAACCAATACCCAATCCAGCAGCCAAGCCCCCCAACATCCCGCCCATTCCACCAAAACGACTTGGCGTAGGTGCTTGAGGGGTAGGCGCAGCAGGAGCTGCTTGGGTCTGCTGCGCTGGCTTTTGGAGCGGCGTAGCTTGCCTTTGAATGGGGGCGCTAGGTGCGCGACCAAAACTTTTGCCACCGCCCAAACGTGCGGCGTTTACTGGTCCAACAAAAGCGAGCAACAAACTCAGGCTAATTAGTAATGCTTTGAAGAAACGCTGATTCATTTGGTATCCCATATAAGATCTCTTTGCTTAATATTTAAAACCAATATGCAAAGCAACAATACCGCCTGTCATACGATGAGTCTCTACCTCATCAAATCCAACGCCGAGCATGATTTCTTTTAAGGCATCCGCATCTGGATGCATCCGGATAGATTCAGCCAGATAGCGATAGCTTTCTGAATCCTGAGCAATCTTCTCACCCAACCAAGGTAGCACCTTGAAGGAATAAGCGTCATAAACAGGCTGCAAAAAGGCATCAGGTTTTGAAAACTCCAAGACAAGCACGCGACCACCTGGTTTGATCACGCGACGCATTTCGGCTAAAGCCACGTCTTTATGGGTCATATTGCGCAAACCAAATGCCACGGTCACCACATCAAAATGATTTTCTGGAAATGGAATCTTCTCAGCATCGAATTGAACACATGGCAGAGCTAGGCCCTGATCAAGCAAACGGTCGCGACCAACACCTAACATCGAAGCATTAATATCACTTAACCATACCTGCGCCTCGGTGTTTTGACCCCAGCCAGCTGCGCGAGCAAAGGCGGCAGCCAAATCTCCAGTACCGCCTGCAATATCCAAGACCTTCTGGCCAGGACGAACTTGCGCACGCGCAATAGTGATTTTTTTCCAAACACGGTGTAATCCAAATGACATCAAATCATTCATCACATCGTATTTCGCAGCCACAGAATGAAATACCTCGGCAACCTTGCCAGCTTTTTCTGCTTCATCTACGCTTTGATAACCGAAGTGCGTTTTACTCATGAATGGCGCTCTCTATCTGAATAATTACTTTTAGTGACTGCCGCAAGAATGGCCTTGCTTAGTCATTGGGGCATCTCGATCTAGTCCAGCGGCAGCCAGCTTTTCTAGATGAGTTAACCAGAGTTGTTCTTGATTCTCACATAGCTTATATAAATAATCCCAAGTAAATAAACCAGAGTCATGCCCATCTGAAAATGTAGGCTTAAGGGCGTAATGTCCCACTGGTTCAAGACTGGTAATCAATACATCTCTTTTGCCAGTTTGCAAGGTTTCTTGCCCTGGGCCATGTCCTTGTACTTCAGCAGAGGGTGAGAGTACGCGCAATAATTCAAACGGTAAACGATACGTATTACCGTTCTCATAGGTCAACTCTAATACCTTGGATTGCTGATGCACCACGAGGTTAGTAGGAATCATTAAACCAATACCCTTTCGATACCACCTTGATTGGCCTTAGCTACATACTCTTGCATCCAGTTCTCACCCAATAATTTTTGAGCCATTTCAACCACGATATAGTCGGCGGTGGTATCACTATCCGAATCAAAACGGGTTAAGCCTTGCAAGCAAGAAGGGCAACTAGTCAAGACTTTGACATCGCCAGTAAAGTCATCTTTACGCAATTCATTAGCGCCCTTTTCCATTTCAATTTGCTTGCGGAAACGCACTTGAGTAGAAATATCTGGGCGCGTAACGGCCAATGTACCTGACTCGCCACAGCAACGGTCATTCTTCTGAATGGCTTTGCCATCTTCAAGCTGAATAAGTTCATTCACCGTTTTTAATGGATCTTGCAATTTCATTGGGGAGTGACACGGATCGTGATACATGTACTTCACGCCCGTCACATTCTCCAGCTTGACGCCCTTCTCGAGGAGATACTCATGAATATCAATAATGCGGCAGCCAGGGAAAATTTGCTCGAACTGATAGCCTGCTAATTGGTCGTAGCAAGTTCCGCAAGAAACTACCACCGTCTTAATGTCCAAATAATTGAGGGTGTTAGCAACCCGATGGAATAGAACCCGATTATCGGTAATCATCTTTTCCGCTTTATCAAAGTCACCATTGCCGCGCTGCGGATAGCCGCAACATAAATAACCTGGTGGCAATACAGTTTGTACGCCGACATTCCACAGCATTGCTTGAGTCGCTAAGCCTACTTGTGAGAATAAGCGCTCAGAGCCGCAACCTGGGAAATAAAACACCGCTTCGGTTTCAGAAGAAGTGGTTTGAGGATCTCGAATAATTGGCACGTAATTGGCATCTTCAATATCAAGCAGTGCACGCGCTGTTTTCTTCGGTAAATTGCCCGGCATCTTCTTATTAACAAAGAAGATAACCTGCTCTTTCACACTTGGCTTTCCTACCGTTGCTGGTGGATGGGTAGTCTGTTTGCGCGCGAATTTACGCAACACATCATTGCCCAATCGTTGCAACTTATATCCCCAGCCAATCATAGCCGTACGCGCTAGATTAATTGTTTCTGGGCTGGTTGCATTTAAGAAGAACATGGATGCAGCCGTACCAGGGTTAAAACGTTGCTGGCCCATCTTGCGTAATAAATTACGCATGTTCATCGTCACATCACCGAAGTCAATTTTGACCGGACATGGTGTTAAGCATTTATGACAAACAGTGCAATGCGCAGCAACGTCATCAAACATTTCCCAATGACGAATGGATACGCCGCGACGCGTTTGCTCTTCATATAAAAATGCTTCGATCAACAATGAAGTTGCCAAGATTTTGTCGCGTGGACTGTAAAGCAAGTTTGCGCGTGGTACATGCGTAGAGCACACTGGCTTGCACTTACCGCAACGCAAGCAATCTTTCACGCTATCAGCAATGGCGCCAATATCGCTCTGCTGCATGATGATCGATTCATGACCCATCAAACCAAAGCTCGGCGTGTAAGCCATGCTGAGATCGGCGTTGGGCATTAACTTACCTTTGTTGAAACGCCCTTCAGGATCCACACGATTTTTATAGCTACGGAAGTCCTTTAACTCTGCTTCAGTGAGGTATTCAAGCTTGGTAATACCAATACCATGCTCACCGGAAATCACGCCATCTAAAGAGCGGGCTAATTTCATAATGCGATCAACTGCATGATGCGCATCTTGCAGCATCTCATAGTCATCAGAATTGACTGGAATATTGGTATGTACGTTACCGTCACCTGCATGCATATGCAAGGCGACAAACACCCGCTTACGCAATATACGCTTATGCGTTGCTTCGAGCTCGGCCAGAATCGGTTCGAATGCTAAACCGCCAAAAATAATCCTTAGCTCAGCGCGTACCTCCTCCTTCCAGGATGCACGCAAACTGAAATTCTGGAGCTGTGAGAAATAGTTATCCATTCCAACCAGCCAGTCAGACCAACGGGTGCGCACCTTCGCAATTAATTCCAAGGCCTGCTGCACCCGATCGCCCAAAATCTCGGCAGTCGGAATTTCATAGTCATCATCGCCCTTACCTAATGGCAAAGCACTCCTTCTCAAGAAAGACTCGAGACCATCTAATACTTGCAATTTATTTTTCAGGGACAACTCAATGTTGATACGATCGATCCCATCGGTGTACTCACCCATCCGCGGCAATGGAATCACTACATCTTCATTGATTTTGAAGGCATTGGTGTGCCGCGCAATGGCTGCAGTACGGGCCCGGTCTAACCAGAACTTTTTACGCGCTTCCGCACTCACAGCAACAAAGCCCTCGCCGACACGCAAATTAGCCATACGCACGACTTCACTGGTTGCCGCTGCCACCGCCGCTTCGTCATCACCTGCGATATCACCAATCAAAACCATTTTTGGCAAGCTATTGCGCTTGGATTTAGTGGAATAGCCAACCGCCCTGAGGTATCGATCATCTAAGTGTTCTAAGCCAGCCAATATTGGGCCACCTTGTTTACTCAAGCCATCTAAATAGGCCTTGATTTCGACAATGCTTGGAATGGCTTCTCGTGCTTGACCAAAAAACTCTAAGCAAACAGTACGCATGTATTTAGGCATGCGATGCAAGACCCAAGTGGCACTCGTGATTAAACCGTCGCAACCTTCTTTTTGAACTCCTGGCAGTCCAGATAAAAACTTATCGGTAACATCCTTACCCAAACCTTCTTTACGAAAGCGCTTGCCTTCCACTTGGAGGGTTTCTTTTTTCAGAATACGCTCGCCTGGCTCACTCAAACCATCCGACCAAGTTAACTCAAAGCGCACTTGATCGACTTCATGAATCTTGCCTAAATTATGATCAAGACGCTCGATATCTAACCAGTTACCCTCTGGATCAACCATTCTCCAGCTAGCCAGGTTATCTAGTGCAGTACCCCAAAGAACCGCTTTCTTACCACCGGCATTCATCGCGATATTGCCACCAATGCAACTGGCATCAGCTGAGGTTGGATCGACTGCAAATACAAGCCCAGCATGCTCTGCGGCGTCGGAAACACGTCGCGTTACAACGCCTGCACCAGTAAAGATGGTAGACACTTCATGAGCAACCCCTGGCAAACGTTTGAGTTTGACGCCGCCAATATCTTGCAGCTTCTCAGTATTGATCACGGCTGACATTGCATACAAAGGAATTGCACCGCCGGTATAGCCAGTGCCACCTCCACGTGGAATGATGGTCAGACCCAATTCAATACAGGCTTTTACGAGCCCAGGAATTTCAGATTCATAATCAGGCTTGAGAACCACCAAGGGAAACTCCACCCGCCAGTCAGTAGCATCAGTCACATGCGCTGCACGCGACACGCCGTCAAAACAAATATTGTCAGTAGCGGTATGACGACCCAATATCTTGAGGGCGCGCTTACGTAACTGCTCTACTTCTTTAAACCCAGTCTCAAAATTGTCGACTGCGCGATGTGCAGCATTCAATAAGATCTGCACCTGATCTGCAGAATCGCCGCTAGAGCGTTTTTTCACTTCACCCAGACGATGCCAGAGGGCATCGATCAAGAGCTTGCGGCGATTGGCGTTATCCAGCAAATCATCTTGTAAGAATGGATTGCGCTGCACGACCCAGATATCACCTAAGACCTCAAACAACATCCGCGCAGAACGGCCAGTGCGACGTACACCGCGCAAGTCATTTAAAACGCGCCAAGATTCCTCGCCCAAGAGGCGAATCACGATTTCTCGATCGGAAAAAGAGGTGTAGTTGTAGGGAATTTCGCGTAAACGGGGGGTGCCCGCCTCGGCGTCCAACAACTGATTTAAAGCCAATGGAGCGTTCATAGCGTCATATTTGATAAATAAGCATTTTAATAGAGCGAAGCTGATATTGGCAGGAATCCGACAAAGTTGCTGCTGGCGGAAATAAACCCTTTCAAATCTAAGGGCTTAGGGCCATCCGTGGTACGCTCATCAGATGGCAACGAACTATTTAAAGAAAATTTTATCGGCCCGAGTCTACGATGTAGCCAGGGAAACTGAATTACAGCTCGCTCCTGCACTCAGCAAGCGCTTAGGCAACCAAGTTTTACTCAAAAGAGAAGATAACCAACCGGTTTTTTCCTTCAAATTACGTGGCGCTTACAACAAGATGGCCCATTTACCCCCGGAAGCCTTAAAACGCGGGGTCATCGCAGCCTCGGCAGGCAATCACGCTCAAGGGGTGGCTCTAGCGGCCTCCAAAATGAAATGTAAGGCGGTCATTGTGATGCCAACTACCACTCCCAGCGTCAAAATTGAGGCTGTAAAAGCTCGAGGCGGCTCTTGGGTGGAGGTCATCCTGCATGGTGAATCCTATAGCGACGCATTTGAATATTCGGAACTTCTTGAGAAAAAACGTGGCTTAACCTTTGTTCACCCATTTGATGACCCGGATGTCATTGCTGGACAGGGCACGATTGCCATGGAAATTTTCGAGCAACATCAAGCGCCCATCGAAGCCATCTTTGTAGCCATCGGTGGTGGTGGCCTCATCTCTGGAATTGGCGAGTACACCAAAGCCATTAGCCCAAAGACCAAAATTATTGGCGTACAGGCATCCGATTCAGATGCGATGCGTCGCTCTCTCAAAGCCAATAAACGCATCGAAATGAAGGATGTAGGCCTCTTCTCAGATGGCACGGCAGTCAAGCTGGTTGGCAAAGAAACCTTCCGCATTTGCAAAAAGGTAGTTGACGACATCATCACTGTCGATACAGATGAGATCTGTGCGGCAATTAATGATGTCTTTACTGATACTCGAAGCATTCTGGAGCCTGCTGGCGCCTTGGCTATTGCCGGCATGAAGAAGTATGTGGAGACCCATCGCACTAAGAAAAAAACCTTGGTAGCAGTTGCTTGTGGCGCAAATATGAATTTCAGTCGTTTGCGTTTTGTTGCGGAACGCGCGGACGTTGGTGAATTCCGTGAGGCAGTATTTGCCGTCACCATCCCCGAAGAACGCGGCTCATTTAAACGCTTTTGCGAATTACTGGGCAAGCGCAACGTTACTGAATTTAATTATCGTATCGCCGATCAAAATCAAGCCCATATCTTTGTTGGCATTGGCACGCAAAAAGCGACTGATAGTGCTGCTATTGCGAAGCACTTTACCAGGGCTAAATTTGCAACGATTGACTTAACCCATGATGAGTTAGCCAAATCGCATCTGCGTCACATGGTTGGTGGACACTCAGCACTCGCGAACGACGAATTACTCTATCGCTTTGAATTCCCAGAGCGCCCTGGAGCCTTGATGAAATTCTTGACCAGCATGGCGCCCAACTGGAATATTAGCCTGTTCCATTATCGCAATCATGGCGCTGACTATGGTCGTATCTTGGTGGGTATTCAAGTTCCCAAAAATGAGCAGAAGAAATTCCAAACTTTCTTGGCCTCTCTTGGCTATCCACATTGGGATGAGACCAATAATCCAGCTTATCGACTGTTTCTAAAATAAGACTCTATTTAAAAAATGTCCTACACACTCACTGGAAAACTGGTTGTTGCGATTTCATCGCGCGCCCTGTTTGATTTTGAAGAAGAAAATCGTATCTTCGAATCAAGCGATGACAGCGCATATATGAAACTACAGCTTGATCGACTAGGTGAGGCAGCACAAACTGGCGTGGCGTTTCCTCTCATTAAAAAACTACTTGCCTTTAATGAGGAGGGTCAGCAAAGGGTTGAGGTTGTCATTCTGTCGCGCAATGATCCAGTCAGCGGCTTGCGTGTATTTCGCTCAGCCAAACATCATGGCTTACATTTAGAACGTGGGGTATTTACCAGGGGGCGTCCTCCTTATAGTTATCTGCGTTCATTGCATGCCAATCTATTTCTTTCGGCTAATGAAGATGATGTGCGCGCAACTATTGAAGCCGGATTTCCTGCGGCACGCGTTTATCCTGAGTCCACAAAAACTGCGGAATCACACCCTAATGAAATTCGCATCGCATTTGACGGAGACGCTGTGTTGTTCTCTGACGAAGCAGAACAAGTTTTTCAAGATAAAGGCCTAGAGGCATTTGTCGCCCATGAGAGCAAGAAAGCCGACATTCCATTGCCGCCCGGTCCCTTCAAACCGCTTCTAGAGGCACTGCATCGCTTGCAACGCACCACCAGCGAAAAAGGCATGCGTATTCGCACGGCCCTAGTCACTGCTCGCTCAGCTCCAGCACATGAGCGCGCAATTCGTACCTTGATGGCTTGGGGCATTGATGTAGATGAAGCGATGTTCTTAGGAGGGCTCTCAAAGAGCGAATTCCTACGCGAATTCGAGCCTGATTTTTTCTTTGATGATCAGACTGGTCATTGCCAATCAGCAGCATCGGTTGCACCAACCGGTCACGTAGTCTCTGGCGTATCGAATAAGCCCAAAACAAACTAAGTAAATCAAGAACTTCATTATGGCAACAATACCGCTCGGCCAAGCATCACAATATCCCGATCAATACGATCCGAGTTTGCTTTTTCCAATTCCCCGCTCTGAAAACCGCGCAAAGTTAGGCATTGAGCCTAATCAAGCCCTGCCGTTTGTCGGTGTGGATATCTGGAATGCGTATGAATTAAGCTGGCTCAATCAAAGGGGTAAACCACAAATTGCCTTAGCTGAGTTTCAAGTGCCCGCCGATTCCCCCAACATGATTGAATCGAAGTCATTCAAGCTCTATCTCAATAGCCTCAATAGCGCCCGCTTTGAAAGTGAAGATGCGGTACGCGAAAGAATCATTACTGATTTATCTGCGGTGGCTGGCAGCAAAGTATCGACTCGCATCCACCCAACTGAAATGGTTGCCAAAAAAGGGATGCAAGAAATGACTGGCGTTCTCATCGATCGACTCGATATTGAAATTGACCCCAATCTTTCTGCTGATCCAGGATTACTTGGAGTGAACGATTCCTTTGGCCCAATAGAGCAATGCTTGGTCTCGCATCTACTTAAATCCAATTGTCCAGTAACAGGACAACCTGATTGGGCCAGCGTCCAAATTCGCTATCAAGGACGCCCGATATTAGAAGAAGGGTTATTGCGTTACCTCATTGGCTTTAGACAGCTTGGCGAATTTCATGAGCATTGTGTCGAGACCATTTTTTCTGATATCAAGCGCCAGTGCAAGCCAGAAAAATTATCTGTTTATGCGCGCTATACAAGACGGGGCGGGCTGGATATCAATCCATTTCGCACAGATCATAATGCGCCTTGGCCTGATAACACGCGTCACGCAAGGCAATAGCACGCTAGCAAACTCATCGGCTCTCCTCTACTTTGCGGAAGCTGATGAGGGACCATAAATCTTTTCTAAATAGGAAGCAATGCTGGGTGCCTGACCAAAGCAACTCCTTACTATTTCAGGATTAGAGTACCAAGTTTCGCTAGCTTTTGCTTCATCTATAAATGATTTCATCACAATCGCAATATCGACATTATCTAGACCCGCAACTTTTAACTTATCAAAACCTGAAGAGCAGGCTCGCGCTAAATCAGAGCCATCAGAACGCCCAATTTTTTGCAGCAAACTGGGTGATGAGTTATTCAAAATCTGCATAAAGTTCTGAGTGGATTCTGGCGCCAAATGATTTAAAACATGCTGCGAGGATAGATTTTCCCGATTGACTAAATCATCGATATCTACCATGGTGGGATAAAACAAGGTTCTTGAGAATTGAAAAGTGAGTTTCACGGTAAACAGTAATTGCTTATCCGCCTTTGGATCCTTTTGTAATTTTTCAATCTCTTTATCGGTAATCTTATTAATATCTTGATCAGTTTTATACACAGGGATCTCTACAGATTGAATACCTTGACGTAGCTCAGGCCAACTAAATGAGATTGGAACCTTTGCATCAATCATGCCCTGCAGCAAAGTATTTGCCTTGGTTTGGGTATCAGAAACTACCGAACTGCCCACAGCAGTTGAAACACCCCCAATAGCTGCAGCAGAGCCACCAGTAGCCACGATAGCTGCCGCCCCTAATAAGAATTTAGCCGAACCAACATAGTCTTGATTGGAATCATTGGAACTTTTCACATTGAGTACCAAAGAAAGCTTGCCTGGACTCAATATGGAATAAGAAGCCATATTGGTCATCGGCACGACTTGTAATGGGGTTGTACTCAAAGATGCACACTGAGAGCCATTCTCACGCCCGTCAAATGTCGCAATCGGAACTTCTAGTTTGTCTAATTTATTTTTGAAGCCATAGCTCGTAATGGATAAAACCAATTGTGTTTTATCAGATCCCCAAAAGCGATGGCTAGACATTTGCGTGCAAGCACTCATTGGGATCACTTCGGATGTAATCGTGACATAACCATCATTTCCTCTGCCATCATGCAACCAATCTGGCGGATCGCTCTTACCAAAAGAAGGATTCACATCTGGGAAGAAAAATGGTGCTGCAATAGAAGGGACTGGCGCAAGTAATATGGCCATAATCCCCAAAAGGCTGAGGACTGAATTCGTGAACCTATTCATTTGCATGCCTTATTTTAAGAGTATTGCTACTTTTTGTTAAAAAGCATTGCAAAACAATGAAGTCAAGAAAAAACCCCTGTTAGCACAAGGCTAAGAGGGGTTTATTTGATTAGTTGTTAACTAATACCTTTAGGTGACCCTTAGAACGGAATGTCGTCATCCATTGCACCTAGCGATGCTGCGCTTGAAGATGCGGCTGGAGCGGACTGCTCTACAGAACGTGGGCGACTATAACTTTCACCTCCACCTTCACTGCCGCCTACCGGCTTACCGCCAAGCATTTGCATTGTTTCTGCAACGATCTCAGTGGAATATTTTTCTTGACCGCTTGCATCAGTCCATTTGCGCGTACGCAAACGACCTTCAACATAAACCTGTGAACCTTTTTTGAGGTATTGCCCAGCAATCTCAGCAAGCTTGCCAAAGAATGCAACGCGGTGCCATTCTGTGGTTTCTTTCATCTCGCCTGACTGTTTGTCTTTGTAGCGATCTGAAGTTGCTACTGAGATATTTGTAACGGCGTCGCCGCTTGGCATATAACGTGTCTCTGGGTCGCGCCCTACGTTACCTACGATGATGACCTTATTTACCGAAGCCATGTTGTCTCCCGAAGAAAATGATGATGTGAATAAATCGATTAAAAAAATATAAAGCAGCTACGGATAAGTCTATGCTTTTGCAGCGCTTGCATCTACCACTTTTGCTGGCAAATCCTGCATAGACCAGGCAATTATAAGCCAGCACAAAAGCAGTACTGCGCCCATGACAAAGACGGATAACTGGCCATGGCTATCCATTAACCAACCCCCAATCACAGCCCCTGAGAAGAGGCCAATCGATTGCGTGGTGTTGTAAACCCCCAAAGCGGTACCCTTAGACTCTTTGGCAAAACGAGATACCAATGAAGGCTGCAAAGCTTCCAGCAAGTTAAATCCGACAAAGTAAATTAATAAGCCAACCGCGATAGCCATCACAGAGCCAGCCTGGGTAAACGCGCATTCTGCAATAAAAAGCAAAACAATCGCAATCAAGAGCACATTACGCAGTTTTTGTTTCTTCTCACCCATGATCAATACGGGTGCCATCAAGCAGAATGAGAGCAGTACTACAGGCAAATAAATCTCCCAATGGGAACTTAAAGGTAAGCCTGCTTGTACTAATAAACGAGGTACCACTAAAAACATAGCCACTTGGGTGGCATGCAAAACAAAGACGCCGGCATTCAGACGCATTAATTCTGGGCGTAAAAAGACTTCTTTTAAAGATGCTTGAGCCGCTTTGAGCTCGGGTTTGTTATTGGGCAGAACAAAATAGGTCACCCCCATCGCCAAGACTCCAAGAATCGCCAAAATGATGAAAATTCCACCCATCCCAATCATGCGATAGATTGGCGCAGCAATCACCAAGGAAAGAGCAAAGGAGAGGGCAATGCTGCCGCCCACCAAAGCCATGGCTCGGGTGCGCACTTGCTCACGGGTTAAGTCTGCGACCCAGGCCGATATAGCCGCAGAAATAGCACCCGCACCCATCACACCCCGTCCAATCGCAATCCAGATGAGATCGTCACGGGCTGCGCATATCAGGGCACCAGCCACAAAGAGAGAAAGACCCCAGAAAACTACGGGTTTTCGTCCTATGCGGTCAGAAAGCCTCCCCAAAGGGATATACAAACAAGCCTGAACAATATTGAATATGCCCAGAGTGAGCCCCACCCAAAGGGCGTGCTCCCCGCCCGGTAAGCCGCGCGCATAGACGCTAAAGACCGGTAAAAGCAAGAAAAGGCCCAGCATGCGAAGGCCAAAGATGCCCGCTAAGGCGAGAGTTGAGCGAAGTTCAGAAGGATTCATAGGAAAGAGCTATATTAACAAGTTACGCTAAAAAATCATGAATAACGAAATTAAAATCCGCGGTGCACGTACGCACAACCTCAAAAATATCAATCTAGATATCCCTAGAGAGAAATTGGTCGTCTTGACCGGCTTATCTGGCTCAGGAAAAAGCTCTCTTGCTTTCGATACTTTGTATGCAGAAGGTCAAAGACGCTATGTTGAGTCCCTCTCTGCTTATGCCCGTCAATTTCTCCAGCTCATGGAAAAACCAGATGTGGATGTGATTGAAGGATTGTCGCCTGCCATTTCGATTGAGCAAAAAGCCACAAGTCACAACCCCCGATCGACTGTGGGTACTGTGACTGAAATTCATGATTACTTGCGCTTACTATTCGCACGTGCTGGCACACCTCATTGCCCCGAACACAATCTGCCTTTAGAGGCGCAAAGCGTCTCACAAATGGTCGACACTGTCTTGGCCATGCCAGAAGAAACGAAGTTGATGATCTTGGCCCCCGTAGTGAGCGAGCGTAAGGGTGAATTCGTTGACCTTTTCCAAGATCTGCAGGCGCAAGGCTTTGTTCGTTTTCGTGTTCGCTCTGGTGGCGGTACAACGAATACTGCTAAAGCAGAAATCTTTGAAGTTGACAAACTACCTAGCCTGAAGAAAAACGACAAGCACTCTATTGAAGTAGTGGTTGATCGCATTAAAGTGCGTCCCGATATTCAACAACGTGTTGCGGAATCATTTGAAACTGCCTTACGCCTTGCTGAAGGCAAAGCAATGGTGGTCAATATGGATACTGGTGAAGAGATCATTTTCTCGAGTAAATTTGCTTGCCCAGTTTGCTCTTATTCACTACAAGAATTAGAGCCCCGCCTCTTCTCCTTCAACAACCCTATGGGCGCTTGCCCTTCATGCGATGGCCTAGGTCATCAATCGTTCTTTGATCCAAAGCGGATTGTGGCACATCCTGATTTATCACTCGCATCGGGTGCGATCAAAGGCTGGGATCGCCGTAATCAGTTTTACTTCAAGCTATTGCAGACATTAGCAAAACACGGTGGGTTTGATGTTGAAAAGCCATTTGAGACCCTCAGCAAAAAACAGCAAGATCTGATTTTGCTGGGCTCGGGTGATATCGAGATTCCCTTTGAATACATAAACGAACGCGGCAAGATGAGCGTTCGCCAGCATCCTTTTGAAGGCATTGTTGCGAACTTTGAGCGACGCTATCGCGAGACTGATTCAGTGACCGTACGCGAAGAACTAGCACGCTATCAAAATATGCAGGTGTGTCGTGATTGTGGCGGCAGTCGCCTGCGCAAAGAAGCGCGCTTTGTGAAGGTGGGTGATGGCAAGCAATCTCGCGCCATTTATGAAATCAGCGCCCTACCACTCAAAGAAGCCAAAGAGTATTTTGAGGCACTGCAGCTCAAAGGCGCCAAGCGTGAAATCGCTGACAAAATCGTTAAAGAAATTGGCGCACGCTTGCGCTTCTTAAATGATGTAGGTCTGGACTATCTCTCACTAGAGCGCAGTGCCGATACCCTCTCAGGCGGTGAAGCGCAGCGTATTCGTTTGGCTTCTCAAATTGGCTCTGGCTTGACCGGGGTAATGTATGTGCTAGATGAACCCTCTATTGGACTACACCAACGCGATAACGATCGCCTCATTGGCACCCTCAAGCACCTGCGTGATTTAGGTAACAGCGTACTGGTAGTAGAACATGATGAAGACATGATTCGTGCTTCAGACTATGTCATCGACATTGGCCCTGGAGCGGGTGTCCATGGTGGCGAAGTAGTAGCGCAAGGAACCCCAGCAGAGGTAGAAGCAAACCCTAAATCTCTGACCGGCGCATATTTATCGGGACGTGAATGTATTGCGGTTCCTGAAAAACGCATTCCAGTAAATGATCGCTTTCTAGAAATCATTGGCGCTCGCGGCAATAACTTGCAATCCGTCCACGCCAAAATTCCAGTTGGGCTATTAACCTGCGTGACTGGTGTATCAGGCTCAGGAAAATCTACTTTAATTAACGATACTTTGCATCATGCTGTTGCTCAGCATATTTATGGATCAGTTGCTGAACCAGCCGCGCATGATGCCATCAAAGGATTAGAGCATTTCGATAAAGTTATTAGTGTTGATCAATCACCTATCGGCAGAACCCCGCGCTCTAACCCAGCTACCTATACCGGCCTGTTTACCCCCATTCGTGAATTATTTGCTGGCGTTCCTGCATCGCGTGAGCGTGGCTATGAAGCGGGTCGCTTCTCTTTCAATGTCAAGGGTGGTCGTTGTGATGCCTGCGAAGGGGATGGCGTACTCAAAGTAGAAATGCATTTCCTGCCAGACGTTTATGTACCTTGTGATGTCTGTCATGGCAAACGCTACAACCGTGAGACTTTAGACATTCGCTATAAAGGTAAAAATATTCATGAAGTGCTAGCAATGACCATCGAGCAAGCCCATGACTTTTTTGAAGCAGTGCCAATTGTTAAGCGTAAGCTCAAAACCCTGCTCGATGTTGGCTTGGGTTATGTCAAGCTCGGACAAAGCGCTACCACTCTGTCTGGCGGTGAAGCCCAGCGAGTCAAACTCTCGCTTGAATTATCTAAACGCGATACCGGTAGAACTTTGTACATTTTGGACGAACCAACTACTGGCCTGCACTTTCATGACATTCAATTGTTACTCACTGTTCTGCAGACACTTAAAAAACAAGGCAATACCATTGTGATCATTGAACACAATTTGGATGTGATCAAAACTGCAGATTGGATTATTGATTTAGGGCCTAAAGGGGGTGCTGGCGGTGGGCAAATTATCGCTACCGGGACACCTGAGGATGTCGCTAAAAATGAAGCCAGCTTTACCGGTCACTATTTAGCCCCGCTGCTTACCCGTAGAACAGCAGCAAGTAAGAAAAAGGCTAAGTAAACCAAGCTCTCAGAGCAATTTAGATTGCGCTAATTCAGTCGCCTCTGGATTGCCTGAGAGTACCAAGATATCGTTTGCTTGTAATCGTAAGTGGGGGGTGAGTTCAAGCTTAATGTAATCTCCGCCGCCCACTTTGCGCCTGACTGCTTGGATACTCACGCCATCGTTTTCCAAAGCAAGTTCTTCAAGAGTTTTGCCAATACTGATTGATTCAGGCAAGAGCGTTACCGAATGCAAACGCCAGGATTCATTGGAATCAAAGTCTTCTACTTCTGAGCCGCGGAAGTAGCCGCGCAATAAGCTGTAGCGTGCCTCGCGTGCATTAGAGACAATACGCACCACTTTGCGCATCGGCACGCCCATCATCAATAAGACATGCGAGGCCATCATTAAACTGCCTTCAATCAATTCCGGCACGACCTCAGTGGCCCCCGCCGCCTGTAACTTCGCTAAATCGGCATCATCTTTGGTGCGCACCAAAACAGTCATGCCAGGACGTAAGCGTTCGACTTGATGCAAAACCTTAAAACTTGCAGGTGTATCAGCATAGGTAATCACTACCGCTTTTGCGCGTGATAAACCTGCAGCAATCAAATAATTCTCACGACTGGCATCCCCATACACCACGTTATCGCCAGCAGCAGCCGCTGTTTTTACACGATCCGGATCCATATCCAAGGCGATATAAGGAATTTTTTCTTGATCGAGCATGCGAGCCAAACTTTGCCCCGAGCGACCAAAACCGCAAATGACAACATGGTTTTCCGTGCGCACGCTCTTGGCTGCAACACGCGTTAATGCCAGTGATTGCAAGAGCCACTCATTACTAGAAAAGCGCATCGCAATCCGATCGCTATATTGGATTAAGAAAGGTGCGCCAAACATCGATAGCAACATGGCAGCCAATACTGCTTGACTTAAAGCCGGATCAATCAAATCTAAACCGTCGATTTGGTTAAGCAGCACAAATCCAAATTCGCCAGCTTGCGCCAAACAAAGTCCTGTGCGAATAGAGATGCCAGGAGTAGAGCCAAAAGCACGTGAAAGTAATGCAATAAGACCAAATTTAAACAGCAAAGGTCCGATTAAAAGCAGTAGAACCAATATCCATTGCTGGGCAATCACATGAAAATCGAGCAACATGCCGATCGTAATAAAAAATAGGCCAAGCAGCACATCGCGGAATGGCTTTACATCTTCCTCAACTTGATTGCGATAGGGCGTCTCCGAAATGAGCATGCCCGCTAAAAAAGCACCCAAGGCCAAAGACAAACCAAAATGCTCTGTCAGTCCAGCCATGCCTAAAACGATTAATAACAAATTGAGCATGAATAGCTCTTGGGAGCGCAGCTTGGTCACTAAGCGGAACCAGCGACTCATGAGCGTTTGCCCAAGAACAAAAATCAACACCAGAGCGACCGAGATTTTGATTGCTGCAGCACTTAATGCAATGAATAAATCACCCGGGTTTTTGCCCAATGAAGGCAACAAGATCAATAGGAAAACAACCGCCAGATCTTGAAACAGCAAAATACCAATAATGTTGCGTCCATGGTCGGTTTCAAGCTCAGAACGATCGGCAATCAGTTTGGTCACAATGGCGGTAGAAGACATCGCTAAAGCACCACCCAAGGCTATCGCGGCCTCCCAAGAAATCGGGTAAATCCAGTTCATGAGCAAGCTAGCTGGAACCGCTAGCAGCATAGTCAAAAGGACCTGACTGCCTCCCAGGCCAAACACGATAGAACGCATCGCTCTTAGCTTGTGCAGGTTAAATTCAAGTCCAATGGAAAACATCAAGAAAACGACCCCAAATTCCCCCAAATACTTCACGGTAGCCGAATCGTTAGCCAAACCCAGGGCATTGGGGCCAATCAGCACCCCTATAGCCAAATAGCCCAAAATGGGGGGTAAACCAAAATAGCGGAAAATAACGACTCCAGCCACTCCGGAGGCTAACAAGATGAGAGTTAATTGAAGGGCTGACGGCATATACTTACTCGATGATAGCTAAGACTCGTGAACGAACCCTAAAGCTTGCACGCGATACCCTCACTATTGAGGCTAGCGCCCTGCAAACCATGCGCGATCGACTGGAAGGGCCCAATGCGGATGCCCTGGTTCTAGCGGTGGAACTGCTTCACGCCTGTAAAGGTCGCATCGTAGTTTCTGGAATCGGCAAATCTGGACATATTGCCCGTAAGATCGCTGCGACCTTTGCCTCGACTGGATCACCAGCCTTTTTTGTGCACCCGGCTGAGGCCAGCCATGGTGACTTGGGTATGGTCACCCGGGATGATGTATTTGTCGCCCTTTCCAATTCCGGTGAGACCGATGAGCTCCTGACCATCGTACCTATCGTCAAACGCACTGGGGCTAAATTCATTGCGCTTACTGGCGCACCAACATCTTCACTAGCTCAGCTAGCTGATGCCCATCTTGATACTAGCGTTGAAAAAGAGGCATGTCCCTTAAATTTGGCGCCTACCTCTAGTACTACCGCTGCCCTCGCTATGGGTGACGCTTTGGCGGTAGCCCTATTAGATGCTAGGGGCTTTCAAGCAGAAGATTTTCAGCGCTCCCATCCAGGTGGTCGCTTAGGACGCAAACAATTGATGCACGTGCGAAGTGTCATGCGCAGTTTTGAAGAAACGCCTAAGATCAATCTAGATGCTTCTTTGCAGGCGGCCTTGTTGGAGATGACGGCTAAACGCATGGGCATGGTGGTTGCGCTAGATCCAAATAATCAAGTTGCAGGCATTTTTACTGACGGTGATTTGCGTCGCCTGCTAGAAAAAACGACTAATTTGGAGGGGCTCACCTTAAAAGCAGCCATAGCTTCTGCCCCCCATACCATTCCACCCGAACTCCTTGCCGAAGAAGCCATCGAAATGATGGAAAAACACCGCATCAATCATTTGGTGGTGACAGATGCAGCCGGAACCTTACTCGGCGCCCTCAATCTGCATGATTTATTTGCCGCCAAAGTAATTTAATTCGGCTTTCACATTCGAAATACATCACCATGCCTAGTGCTTTTCATACACACCAAACCAATCCATTGAGCAATTTCCCGCAAGCATGGGAGCGGGCGGGTCAAGTCAAACTCTTGGTGCTCGATGTGGATGGTGTCCTGACTAACGGACAAGTATTTTTGGATGGTGAGGGGAAAGAGGCTTTCAAAGCATTTGATATCCAAGATGGTTTAGGCATCAAACTCTTAGAGCAATGTGGCATTCCTACCGCCATCATTACGGGTCGCCAATCAAAAGCAGTGCTTGCCCGCTGCCAAGAATTAGGTATACAGCATGTTCATGTGGGGGTTGAAAATAAAGCAGTTGCTCTAGACAAAGTGCTCAGCGATTTATCCCTCAAGCGTTCAGACTGTGCTGTGATGGGAGATGACTGGCCTGATCTCAAAATGATGCAGCGAGCTGGTTTCATCATTTGCCCCGCCCAAGCTCACGAGGCAGTCAAAGCAGTCGCCCATCTAGTGACTACCCGAGCTGGCGGCAATAGTGCCGTTCGCGAAGTATGCGATCTGATACTTAAAGCGCAAAACCGCTATGAGGATTTGCTCAATCAGGCTCGTGCTTAAGGATGTATTGATGCCGACCAAGCAGGAAGCGTTCAAATCGAGCATGTTGCGTGGGCTATTGCGACTACTGCCGCTGCTCATTATGGGAATCTTGACCCTCCTAACTTTTTGGCTGGTTCAAAAAAGCACCCCCCCAGAAAAATCGACCATTGAACAGGTGCGCTTACATGAACCTGACTACACCATTACTAATGGGGCTTTATCTACTCTCAATGAGCTCGGCAATACAAAATACCGCATCTTAGGAAGCAAGGTGATTCACTATGATGATGACGCCACCATTGACATCACAACGCCTCGCATGCGTTTATTTCAGACAGAAAAACCGCCCGTTACTGTCAAAGCAGATAAAGGTCATTTGGATGGTGATCTGACTATTCTGGATCTATATGATCATGCGGAGATTTTGCGACCTCCCCAGGCGGCGACGGCGACACAACCAGCTCTGTTACGCTTGCTTGCGCAGTCCTCTTATTTCAAAGTATTGATTAACGATGACATCATCCAAACGGATAAGCCAATTACCTTAGAACAAGGGATGTCAGTGATCAATTCCACTGATGGCGGTACATTTAATAATGTGGAACAAAGTATGGTTCTCATTGGGCAAGTAAAAGGTCGTATCGAGCGCCTTCCAAGAGGCACACCTTAATGAGGCTCAAACTAGCACTTCTACTTGCTATTGGATGGCATATCTGCATGCCTCATTACGCATTTGCTGAAAAAGCGGATCAAGACAAGCCCATTATTTTGGAAGCCGACCAAGTATCAGTCGATGATGTGAAGCAAATTTATGATCTAGATGGACAGATCCTGCTCATCAAAGGCAGCATCGTGGTCACCGGCGAACATGGCAACATTAAAGTAGATCCCGAAGGCTATGAGTTCATTGATGTAAAAGGTACCCCCGAAGCAATTGCCACCTTTAGGCAGCGCAAAGAAGGAATTGCCAATGAATTTATGCAGGGCCATGGTAATCAAGTGATTTATGACGCTAAAACAGAAATGCTCATCATCACTGGTAATGCCACCTTAAAGCGCTTGCTCAATATGCAAATGCTCGATCAATTAAAGGGTTGGAAAATTGAGTACGATGATGTAAAGCAGTACTATCACGTGATACCCCCTACGGATGCCAAACCGGATGACTTGCCTTTAGCAAGAGCCATTCTTTCACCTAGACGAAAAGCCACATTAGAGAAATGACAGCGGATTTAGCAAGTAACCATCAACCTGCCACCCTGAACGCCCATCATCTTCAAAAGCGTTACGGCTCCAGAACGGTCGTACGCGATGTTTCAGTGGAAGTAAAGTGCGGCGAAGTTGTTGGCTTACTAGGTCCTAACGGTGCCGGTAAAACTACCTCGTTTTATATGATTGTGGGTCTTGTCCCTCTGGATGGTGGCAACATCATTCTTGATGGCGTCGATATCACCCACCTACCCATTCATGAGCGTGCCAGAATGGGTCTATCGTACTTACCTCAAGAAGCTTCCGTCTTTCGTAAGCTCAATGTCGCTGAAAATATTCAAGCGGTATTAGAGCTTCAAGTTCAAGGTGGTAAGCGTCTCACTAAGGCAGAAATGAATCATCGCTTAGATGAGCTTTTGGGTGAGCTGCAAATTACGCACTTACGAAACAATCCAGCCCTCTCTCTTTCTGGCGGTGAGCGGCGCCGTGTTGAAATTGCTAGGGCACTCGCATCTCAACCTAAATTTATCCTGCTGGACGAACCCTTTGCTGGTGTCGACCCCATTGCAGTGGGTGAGATTCAGAGAATCGTACGCTTTCTACGTGATCGCCAAATTGGCGTTCTCATTACCGATCACAATGTACGAGAAACCCTCGGTATTTGCGACCATGCCTACATCATTAGCGAGGGTAGCGTTCTAGCTGAGGGCAAGCCCGATGAAATTATTGAAAATGATGCTGTGCGTAGAGTGTATTTAGGCGAAAACTTCAGGATGTAGCCCCAAGGCTCTTTTTCTGCCTTAAAAATAAATCAGCAACCCCTCTTGGATTTCAGTCAAATCGCTGATACGCTGGAGGTTCGTAAGATAAAAGTACAAAAATTGTTCATTTAAATTACAGGGGTATGTTGCGCGCCCCAGTAGTACTTTGCGCACTGATCTATCAAAGGAGCTGCTGATGAATTTAAAAATTAATAGCCGACATGTAGAAGTTACACCCGCTATGCGCACTCATTTGGAGGCTGGATTATCCAAAATTCGTAAGCACTTTGACCATGTTATAGATGCCTCCGCCATTTTGATCGTCGATAACGCCAAAGAAAAAGATTTACGGCAAGGTGCTGAAATTACCCTTCACCTTAAGGGCAAAGAACTCTTCGCCGAAGCCCATCATGCAGACCTCTATCACGCGATGGATGCCGTAGTAGATAAACTCGAGCGTCAAGTTGCAAAACATAAAGAAAAAATCCAAGATCACCATCACGAAAAGCATTTCGAGTAAGTGACGGGTCAGGACACCTATAATCAATTCACATGAATGCCCTGACAGATCTTTTTACCCTGGACCGCATTGCATTAGATAACCCTGCAAAAAGCAGGGCTGATGCATTCGCGGCAGCCGGGAACCTTTTTGCCAAAGAAGGCAGTATTGATTCAGCTGCTGTAGTTGGCTTTTTAAATGCGCGTGAGGATTTGGGCTCTACTGCCCTTGGTGCTGGTGTTGCAATTCCCCATGGGCGCGCAAAAGGCCTCAAGCATCCCGTTGCCGCCTTTATCAAACTAGCGCAAGCCATTGAATTTGCCGCACCAGATGGCGAGCCAGTTTCAGTGTTGATTTTCCTCTTGGTTCCAGAAAAGGCGACTCAGCAACACCTAGAGATTCTTTCTTCTATTGCGCAATTACTTTCAGACCCAGGTGCGCGTAACACGCTGGCTTCCGAAAAAGAACCCACTAAGGTCTATGAACTTCTTCAGCAATGGAGCCCAGGTAAATGACCCAGCCGCTGCTTCTTGAGAGTGTGAATGCGCAACAGATCTTTGACGATAATGTCGCAGAATTAAAACTTTCATGGATTGGTGGCTTAGAAGGTGCAGATCGCACCTTTCCACCGGAGGCAGTTAAAGCAGCCGCAGCCAGCTCAGACTTGGTTGGACATTTAAACCTAATTCACCCCAGCCGTATTCAGATTTTCGGCGAACAAGAGGTTGACTACCACGCGGCGCTTGATCCCAAACAAAAACAAGAGCAAATTTCCAGCTTAATTTCCAAAACACCACCTTGCGTCATCGTGGCCGATGGCAGAGCAGCAGATCCAGATTTGCAGTTATTCTGCCAACGCTCTTCAACACCCTTGTTTATGACGACAGTTTCAGCAGCAACTGTCATTGACCACCTTCGCATTTATCTCACCAAAATTGGCGCGCCCCAAACAACCATGCATGGTGTGTTTATGGATATCCTAGGCTTAGGCGTCTTAATTATGGGCGAGTCTGGTTTAGGTAAAAGTGAGTTGGGCCTCGAATTGATTTCCCGTGGTCATGGCTTGGTTGCAGATGATGCAGTCGATTTTGCAAGACTGGGTCCCGATTATCTAGAAGGGCGCTGTCCAGTGATTCTGCGCAATTTATTGGAAGTGCGTGGCTTAGGCTTATTAGACATTCGCACCATTTTTGGTGAAACTGCTGTGCGCCGCAAATTGAAGTTACGCCTCATCGTTCAGTTGGTACGCAGAAACGATGGTGAATTTGAAAGACTGCCATTAGAAGCTCAGCATATCGATATTCTGGGGGTCCCCATTCGTACTGTGAAAATTCAAGTGGCAGCGGGTCGAAACTTAGCGGTACTGGTTGAGGCTGCAGTTAGAAATACCATTTTGCAATTACGCGGCATTGATACGCTTAAAGAATTTATGGAGCGTCAGCGACAGCAAATGAATGCGGATGCCTATTCCAACAAAACCCAAGGTCGCCTGCTCTAATATGCAAATTAATCTGATTACCGGTATCTCGGGCTCAGGTAAATCGGTGGCACTGAGGGCTTTTGAGGATGCTGGCTATGATTGTGTAGACAACCTTCCAGTTCCCTTGCTTGAAAATCTCATTAGCACGCTTGAAAAAGAAAAGTGTGATCGGGTTGCTGTAGCCATTGATGCCAGGCGAGGTGAATCGATCGCAGACCTGCCTCTCATACTGGAACAATTGCGCCGTTCACACGAGATTCGCATTGTCTTCTTAAATGCAGACACCAATACCCTGGTTCAACGCTTTTCAGAAACTCGGCGACGTCACCCACTTTCCGGAACAAGTGAGCAGTCTGGGGCTGCCACCTTAATTGAGGCTATCGATAAAGAACGTAGTTTGTTAGAGCCTTTACGTGCGCAAGCACACAGCATTGATACCAGCAATTTGCCAGCCCATGCACTGCGCTCTTGGATACAAGACCTCTTAAAAGATAAACCGCTTGGACTAACGGTTGTTTTTGAATCCTTCGGATTTAAAAAAGGGGTGCCAAGCGATGCCGACTTGGTGTTTGATGTTCGATGCTTACCGAACCCTCACTATGACAAAGCGCTCCGCCCCTTAACTGGCAATGATTCCCCAGTACAAGCTTTCTTAGAAAAAGTACCGGAAGTACAAAGTATGGAAGTGGACATCATTCACTTTGTTGAAAAGTGGTTGCCCCACTATATTGCTGATGGTCGCAGCTACCTCACCGTTGCCATCGGATGCACTGGCGGCCAACATCGCTCAGTTTACTTAGTTGGACAGCTCAGTAAATATTTTAGTGTGCAAAAAAATCTGGCGACTAGTCAGATTAATTTCCTTACTCGCCATCGCGAATTAGACTCAATCCCTGCAACAACACTTTAATTGGCTGGGGTAAGCCATATTTACCCAGCTGACGCAGCGAAACCCACTGCAAATCAGCATCACCCCATTCAATTGGCTTTGCCACCGACAGCTCCCAAATTTGCATCCACAGACGTCTGTGCGTGAAGACATGTTTTATTTCAGGACCGCGTTTTAGAGGTGCCGTTGTTTTCAAAGACTGAGGTGCAAGGGAATCAGGCAAGGTCAGTGCAAATAATTCTTCAGACTGCAGATCATTCGTTCTTGCACCAGTTCTAGCACTCCAACTTGATTCTGGCAGAGACCATAAACCACCCCAAATGGCTTTGCTAGGACGTTTTTGCAATAACACCCAATTGCCAGATCTCATTAAAAGCATGTCGCAATTGAATTCCGGAGATTTTGCTTTGATACGTTTGCGGGGCAATGTCAAAACTTGATCGCTTAAATTGGCCTGGCAGTCTTTAGAAAAAGGGCATTGATGGTTATCGCTCAAACAAACAGGTCCACGAGAGGTGCACCAAGTCGCGCCAAAATCCATCAAGGCTTGCGTATAGGTTGGCATGTCCTTTGCCTGGCTGGGTAACAATTCACCAGCCAAGTTCCATAAGCGATCATTGACAGCTTTTTCTTCAATCGGGTCTTCTATTGCAAATAGCCTTGCTAGAACACGCTTTACATTCGCATCCAAAATAGGTGCGCGCACATGAAATGCAAAAGCGGCAATGGCGCCAGCAGTAGATCTACCAATTCCTTTTAATTGCTCCAGTAGCACTGGGTCATTTGGGAACTTTCCTGCAAACTGCTCGACCACTTGAACAGCACAGGCGTGCAAGTTTCTGGCACGCGAGTAATAACCCAATCCAGCCCACTCCGCCATAACTTCATCCATGCTTGCCGCTGCTAATTTCTTCACCGTTGGAAAACGCTTCATAAAGCGAGGATAGCGCTCTAGCACTGTAGCTACTTGAGTTTGTTGCAACATGATTTCTGATACCCATACTGCATAAGGGTCAAGATTATTTTGCCAAGGTAGACCTGCGCGCCCATGAAGGCCATGCCAGGCAATTAACCTCTTGGAGAAACTAGTAATCAACGCTTTTGACATTGCGGGCAAAAATAAGTTGAGCGCTGCCCCTGAACTATTTGCTTGATGGGTGTTTTGCAAATCTTGCACGGTAAATTTTTACGATCATAGACCTTGCTTTGAAGAGTAAAGTGTCCTGGCTCACCTTCGCTGTTGACAAAATCATTGAGGGTACTGCCACCTGCATCAATTGCTTTTTTAAGAATCATCCGCACCGCCTTGGCCAGGCGAGCGCATTCTGGACGGGTTAATTTTCCAGCCGGCTTTGCAGGATGAATCCCTGCCTCAAACAAAGACTCCGAGCAATAAATATTGCCAACCCCAACCACCGCTTGGCCAGCCAGTAAAAATTGCTTGGTGGCTACACTACGACCTCGCGAACATGCGTATAAAACTGCAGCACCATTCTCGCCAGAAAATTCCTCAGAGAATGGTTCAACGCCTAATTTTTTTAGCAAGGAATGATTCTCAACCGGACCTTGTTCTTTTGCATGCCACAAGACGGCGCCAAATTTTCGGGGATCATGTAGACGCAGACTCAGCGCGCCAAACTCAAAGGCAACGCGATCATGCGTTTTCAAGGGATCCGATTTCGCCAAGACCCTTAGGGTTCCAGTCATGCCTAAATGCAACAAAAGATAGCCTTGGTCCATTTCGACCAATAAATACTTTCCCCGGCGCGTAATCGTATGCACTGTCTGTCCTGGCAAAATTTTGCCTAAATTACTGGGAATGGGCCAGCGCAAGCGTCCATCCAATATCTTGACGGCAGTCAGCGCCCTACCGATGAGATGGGGTGCAATTCCGAGTTTGGTGACTTCTACTTCTGGAAGTTCTGGCATAAAAAATTAGCTAACTATGAATAGGACACCCTACAAATACAGTTGCTAGAGAAAATTGAAGGCGCAAGACCCAATATTGCTGCATTTCTAAACCAATTATGGTTAACCTATTGCCAAAGCAAAAAGCTGCTTTAGCGAAAAAGGATCTCTGTTAATTTGTAAGTATTTGATTTAATTAGTTATTCTAACAGAAATTCAGCTTTTAATTTCAGCATAAAGGCGCGTTGAAACAGAGTCTCATTTACCAGCCCTGTGATGCAGTTCCAAAAATTGTTTGGCACTGAAGTCAATCTACCTCTCTAACAATAAGCAAAATCGGCTCTTAATAAATCCCTTTGGCAAATTGAGAAACTGTCAAAAGAACAAAGCTTGTATCAGTATATGAAAAAGGCTACCCAAGATTAGGTAGCCTAAACAGTCTTCATACCAGGAAATTATCTAAATTTAGAACTAATATCTTCCGCGTATCGTTTTGCAAAATCAACATACTGAGTCATCCCTTCCTGTATTGGGCGATTGTCAAATAACTTGACGTCAACCCGCTTTCCATCGCGATCATATTGCCCATACTCCATAGCAATCCATGTACCTGGAAGGACCATATGCTTGGAGGCTACATAAGATCGAACCCTTTGTGCCTTAAGACTTACATCGGAGGCAATCGAGTCACCAGTAATATTGATCTCCAAGCAACGCTGATTCCAAAACTTAGTTCCATAGTTATCCCTAAAGTACATCGGTTGATTACTGCATAAATTGTCAGAGTAAGTTTTTAAATCATTGGTAATGTTGTACTTAATTTCCAAGATCGATTTTAAAGTGCTCCCATCAGCCTGAATTAACACCAATTCTTCAAATTGATTAGAAGCCTCGCCGAAATACCCAGTCACATCCAATCCAGCCCTTTGCATGCGAGGTCCGTCAAATTGCCCCTCATAAACAATCGTCCATGAGCCGGAAGGTAAGGGGACCACCACATTACCCGCATGGGTCAATTGAACAATCTCTCCCATTACAGAACTTCCAACCGTTGGCATTGCGTGCGCTAAAGAAGATCCCAATAAAACAGTGGCTAACAATATTTTTTTCATACTCCCCCTCTTTTTTCTTGAGCACCTAGAAAATTGTTGAGATTTCTCAAAAAATAAACCGCCGTCATTCAAAATCGATGGTGAACCTAATATTGATAAATCCTTAATCATGAAGACACCCCGCTAAGATTCGTCTCTTCATAATCATTCCACCATAACTAACTTCTCTGCCACGTCGACTAACCCCCCTCATCTTGCCGTTACACTTGGGGCAGCTCAAGGCGTCCCAGCGCTCAAGGTGTTCTCCAGTCTGACACCTTGAGCAAGTGGATACTTTTGGAAGTAAGTCCCCAACGGTTAATGATTTCCATATCACGATGTTATCGACAACATGGCATCTCCTGCACAACATAGGAGCGGTTGTATAAAACGGTCCGCGCTCAACGCGGGTATCGGCTATCACTTCATGCTTGCATGTGCTACAAGCAAATTTATAATTTACTGGCATATCTATCCCTACGATTTAAATTTAGTCGAGCCTGATCGACTACATAGGCGTGCAGACTAAGTGCTGCCTATGTAGCTTTTAGACTTTTGAAAGGCTTTCTGGAGCAGTGAAAAACCGCTTCAGCGATCGGGATTAAGCTTTTGGAGGCTTATAGATTGCTTCTTGAATATTCTTCGCAATATAAGATATTTCGATACTGTTGTATGACGGGCCAAGCTCGAGAAGATAATCTGCAATGTCAATAACAGAGCTTAAATTGCCGACAACATGGCTCATCAGGTTGAGTGAAAAATCGACCTTAATATGCTTTACTAAGGTTGCAGAATCTAAGGAAGTGTTATTCACTTTCTGGAGATAACTAATAGACTCCGCTCGATCCAAACCCTTATCTATAAAAATATTTGATGCCGCTATTTTGAATGAAAAAACAAATAGGCAGATCAAGCAAATAGTGAGTTTTCTGGAGAATTTCACGATCAAATTATAACTGGGTTTACCTTGATCCTTAACCCCACCACCTATGAGGTAATTAATTAGGCGGGCTATCAGGTGCGCTTGCTCTGCAACATACCAATATTCATTTCTGCCGTCAGATTCGATGAATAAAACCGCTCAATCATTTCCACTGATGTTCTTGCATTTCTGGCTAAAGTCAATAAATCAATTCCTTTTCCGTAGAGCAATCTAAAGGTAATTGCGGTATGCCTGAGGCTATAAAGTGTTCTTACCTGACCTGCCTTGCCCCTCTCCAAATTGGTCTTTAACAAAATCTTTCTAAAATGTCCTGATAGCAATTGAATAGCGCTCTGCCTATCTCGGACCTGAGGCATAAAGAGGTAATCATTTGGCTTTCCGAAACCTCGCTCTGTTTGGTATTGCGTCAATGTCTCATAAATTCTGACTGCAGCTTTCAGGGACACAATTTGCCCGCTGTGTTTTTTTGTCTCCGGCATGCTTAAGCGCAAATACTCATATTCTCCCCGTACAATTTCAATATGCTTATGCTTAATTAACTTAATATCTACCGGGCGAACAAATGTATTGACCATAAACCCGATCATCCAGACCATCTCTTTGGGTATAGACTCCGTCTTAATAAAGGCACCACTCGCCGTATTTCTATGAGTAGGCTCATTTACTTTATCGACAATTCGCCCCAACTCTTTAGACGTCCTCAATATTTGAGCGTACTCTTTGACAGTAAAACTCCCCCTGGGAACGCTCTTTGCCTTGACCTTAGGAATCAGTGGCACCTGAATTAATATCCCTTCGGCCAATCCAATGGTTAGAACCCGCTTCAAAAGACCCAAGTATTGTTTAATGGTTACAGCACCAATGTTTTCAGAGCGTAAATAAGCAATGAATTCGGAAAGCTTTGCATAGTTAATATCATCTGACCGACACTCGCTGAAATAAGGAATCAAAAACCGATTCATCCTGCTGATAAACATCGCATGTGTTTGTGCTGTAATTTCTTGTAGTTGCAGCTTACCCGCCTCAATTTCTAGAGCTCTTTTGGCTAAGTATTTAAAATATTTCTTTTCCCCATCATCACCGCCATTGATCCCCCCATGTAAATTCATGGCAATTTGCTCGCGAATCCCCCTTCTCTGCTGACCCTCTTCATCCCTGTTATTTTTTTCAATAGTTCTGTTTGCAAACCCTAAAACACAATCATCATTAGCAGCATCTAATTCAAATTGATATTGCATGGGCGCGAGTGCGCCCTGAGGCAAATCACTCACCCTTATTTCAATATCAGTCACTATTTTTTCGGTGGTCATGAAAAGTTTATAGCCATTGCTTCAGATGATTTCTAGAGTTTGGCAAAAATTCTGATTTATCTTGTGGGTTAACCCTAGCTCTAGAGTGACCGATATCTTCTGAAAGACATTCCAGGTTTCGTGCATATATGTTCATTTAATATACCTATTTTATTAATAATGTTTTTAGATCAAAAAATTTTTACCAGTAGCCGCCTAGCGCTTTTATTAATAAAACTCGGTCTATCAATAATTGAGTTTGATAGTCGATTTGCGCTGTTTTTGCCCGAGATTGATCGATTGCTGCATCCACAATATCTAAATAACTTGCTATACCCTGCTCATAACGAAATGTAGAAATGAGATAGGTTTTTGTTGCTAATTTCGCGTTGTCTTCTACATTCTCATAAGTGGCTTGACGATCCTTGATATCCACCAAAATATCCTCCACCTCTTTAATAGCTGCCAGCACCGTATTTTTATATATCGCTGTATTTTCAGCATTCTTTGCCACGGCCTGGTCTACCAGGGCTGCCCTCCGGCCGCCATCAAAGATGGTTAAAAAAGCGGTTGGCCCAATCGTCCAGAATGCATTTGGTGCGGTAAGAATATTGGCTTGGTTAGCAGTTTGATACCCGCCAAGTGCAGCCAATGAAATGACTGGGAAAAAGGCGCTTTTTGCCACCCCAATATCTTCGTTGGTTGCTGCAACACGTCTTTCTGCAGCGGCAATATCAGGCCGTCGCTCTAATAAAGTTGATGGGATTTGCAGGGCCATTGGCGGCATACTTAATTTAGTCAGACCTTCACTGGCTAAACTGAAATTAGATGCTGCAACCCCGGTTAATAGGGCAAGCACATGCTCCAGCTGAGCACGTCGCGTTTTTAATTCCGCCTTACGTGCCTTGCCCGTATCCACTAAGCTCTGTACGCGATAAAAATCTGCTCCAGAATTGATTCCTTGCTCGAAACGCATTTGCATCAGGCTGGCCTGCTTTTGATAAAGATCTAGATCAGAGTCCAATATTTCAATTTGAGACTCAACTCCTCGCATAGCTATGTAACTACTTACCAAATCTGCGGTCACAACCAACCGAATGGACTCCAATTCTGCCTCGCTGGCTTGTGAAAGTGCTGATGCCGAATTAATACTGGATCTTACGCGTCCCCACAGATCCAGCTCATATGTCGCAGCTCCACCAAATTGATTGTTGTCATAAATATTAGGTTGATTAGAACCACGTAGAGGTCGCCCCACTGATTGGCGATTTTCAGAGCTACCTGCTATTGCCCCAACTTGTGGGTAAAGCCCTGCATTATTTGCCGCCACAAATGCACGTGATATATCGTACCGCGCCACTGCTGCCTGAATCTGAAAATTATTCGTAATCGCTTTTTCCACTAAGTCATTGAGAGTGGGGTCATTAAAGACTTTCCACCACTCACCACGGCTTAATTGATCAGCTGGTTTTGCAGGCTCCCAATCTTTCGAAATTTCCTTAAAGTTGGCTGGCATCGCCACATCAGGAGGGGTGTACTCGGGGGTAAATGAGCAAGCAGTCAGGGAACCCATGATGACTGCTAAATAAAAGATGATGAGGGAATTTCTTTTCACCTTAAATACCTCCGCCCGCCACAGATGCAGATTTAGCGATGTCCACCTTCGCATGTGCAACGAGAGAATCTGGGGGATTATTAATCACGCGGGTTGATTCATTGATGGGACCTATAACCTCTACCTCTTGACCAAAGTCTCTGCCAATATCAATCTTTACAAATTCTGCCTTTTGCGCTTGATCCACTACCGCTAAATACACTCCTGTCTTGCGAATCATCAAGGCCGATGCCGGCACCCTGGGAATAGATCGGTCAGAGGGCAAGTTCACATGAATTTGCGCATACTCACCAGCAGTAAGAATATGGGTTGAGTTATCCAACTCTATCTCTACTAAAATCGTACCCGACCCTTCATTCACCGCACCCGACGAGCGGACCACCTTGGCCTCAAATACCCTTGAGGGATATTCAGGAACCTGAATAGTTGCAGTCATTCCAGGGGAAATATCATTTTTGAAAATTTGCGGTATATTCAAATACACTCGCAGCCTATCAATATTAGCGATATTAAATAGTGGCTTACCGGCACCTGCTGTTACAAGAGCTCCCACATCGGTATTTCGTTCGGTTACGAGACCGGAAAAAGGCGCAGGTATATTTTTATAACTAGTAAATGTTTTTGCCTTTTCAAGATTCGCCTCAGCAATTTGTCTTAAGGATTTTCTAGCCTCATATTCTGTGGCTTTCTGATCAAACTCTTGCTTAGATACTGCATCCATTGCCAAGAGATTTTTCCAGCGCTGATAGGATATTTTTGCAAGCTCTTCAGCACTTTTTGCTGAAATTAAATCCGACTTAGCCTGTTGTAATTGTTGATCGATTTCAGGAGCTTCAATTTCGCCCAAGACATCTCCTTTTTTGACATCGGCTCCAATATCTTGATCCCATTTTTTTAAGTATCCGTTTACCCTTGAGTAGATTGGCGCATTTAAATAGGCCTCCAATCTTCCGGGGAAAGAAAGGTTGCTATCAACACCCCCAATAGTTGGCGATACGACGGCAACAATCGTATGGGATGCAGCCTCTGACCGATACTTGGCATCAATAAAGCCATATAAACGAACACATAAGTCTATAAAAATAATGGCTATCAAAATAAATCCAGCTCTTTGGTAGCGCCTATCAAGCGCAAAGAACCTCGATTTGGCATTTTGACTTACGCCAATAAAAACGCGACAAGCAGCCATCAGCTTGGCGGTGACTTTATGAAGCGTGTTTAGATTGATATTAGGTATTTTCATTTCAATGGCGCTGCTTTTTATGTACAAGACTAAAAACAATTGGCACAAATACGAGAGTAGCGACTGTTGCAAACAGTAGGCCGCCAATCACAGCCCTGCCAAGCGGCGCATTCTGCTCACCACCCTCACCTAGGCCCATCGCCATAGGGGTCATACCAATAATCATTGCCAAAGCCGTCATCATGACAGGACGAAATCTAGAGAAACCCGCTTCCAGCGCCGCCTTAATTGGGTCACCTACAACGAGCAAGCGCTCACGTGCAAAGCTCACAACTAAAATACTATTTGCCGTTGCAACACCCATACACATAATCACTCCCGTAAGGGCTGGCACAGAAAGATTTGTAAATGTCAAAAATAAAATCCAAATAATTCCAGCAATTGCCGCTGGTAACGCCGTAATGATGACAAAGGGATCTAACCAGGATTGAAAGTTCACAACGAGAATCAAGTAGATCAGAACAATCGAAGCTATTAGGCCCAAGCCAAGGCCGATGAAAGCAGAGTTCATGGTTGCAACCTGTCCTCTCAGCTCAATTGAGGAGCCCCTGGGCAAACTACTTTTTGAATCCCGAATAATCTTTTGAATATTGGAGGCAACTCCCCCCAAGTCCCTCCCATCTGTATCAGCATATATATCAAATGAAGGTTGAATGGCATCATGCGTAACGACTGCATCGGAGAAATTTCTTCTCAATAAAGAGATGCCACCGAGAATTGTTTGATTCTGGGCATTAACACCTGAGACAGGAATATTTGCTAGATCTGAAATGCTAGCGACTTGAAGTTGTGGAGTTTGAATGACGACGGGGTACGAAATACCGTTCGATGGATTGAGCCAGAAGGTGGGGGATACCTGCCCACTACCTGCCAAGGTAGTCACCATATTATTTGTCACATCACGCTGAGTAATGCCGATCTTAGAAGCTTGCACTCGATCCACATTCACATTAATTTGCGGGTAATTGGTCGCCTGCTGAATGCGGGCATCTGCAATCCCGGGGATATTCTTAATTTTTTCCAAGAGTTCACTAATAAATGTGAAATTCTCATCACGGTTATTTCCTTTGACAATGATGTCAATAGGGGCAGGCGCTCCAAAATTGAGAATTTGACTAACGATATCGGCTGGCAGAAATGAAAATGTGTCGCCAGGAAATTTTTTGGGGAGATCTTCCCTCAATTTGCGCACAAAAATCTTGGTAGGCTCATGACCTTCCTGCAGAGAAATTAAAATATCTCCATCTTGCGGTCCAATGGTGCCAGTATTGCTATAAGCCATGTTAATGCCGCTAACACTAAGACCGATGTTATCCACAATGCTAGAGATTTGATCTTTAGGGATTCGCTTTCTAATTGCATTTTCAATTTCATTAAATTGCAATGCAGTTTCCTCTAATCTTGTTCCAACAGGAACTCGAACATGCATTTTTATTTGCCCGCCGTCAACGGCTGGAAAAAACTCCCTACCAAATGAAAAGATTAAAAGGTAAGAGGATAAAACGACCCCCATAAAGATCAAAATAAATTTACGCTGATCTTGAATAACAAGCTCTAAAAATGAGTAATACTTTTTTCTAATCAAGTTAAATGCGTTTTCAAAACTATATTGCAACTGCGCAAGCCTGCCCTTGATTTTTACTAATTTATGCGGATGATTTATCTCCATCATCCATTGCAGATGCAAGGAGGCATGCTCTCCATTTCCATCAATCTCCTTGAGGATGTAATTCGCAAATGTGGGGACGAATGTTCGAGATAATAAGAATGAAGAAATCATGGCAAACATGACCGCTTTAGCCATGGGCACAAAAAGATATTTTGATACCCCCTCTAAAAAGAACATTGGGACAAAAACAATACAGATACACAAGAGCGCAACAAATGCAGGGGCAACAATTTGTTCCGCCCCCTCCAGAATTGCAGTTCGAATGCTCTTACCTTGCTCTAGATGCCAATTGATATTCTCAATTGTGACTGTGGCGTCATCCACCAAGATGCCGACGGCCAATGCAAGGCCTCCCAAGGTCATAATGTTGAGAGTTTCACCCGTCAGATTTAATAGAACTACTGAAAATAGGATGGCCAATGGAATCGAGGAGGCAATAATTACCGTTGATCGCCAACTGCCAAGAAACAATAAGATCATTAGGCTAGTTAAAGCAGCGGCAATCAGACCTTCTTTAATTACCCCACCAATAGATGCCTCAACAAATACCGACTGATCTCCAGTAATTTGAATATTGAGTTCATTGGTCAAGGCGTCCTGAATTTTAGGAATCTGAGCCTTCACTCCATTAATGATATCCAGTGTCGATACAGCGCCTGACTTTAATATCGTCATAAGCACTGCCTTATTGCCATCCATCCTAACGACATTAGTTTGAGGGGGTGAGCCATCTCGAACTTGAGCGACATCTCGCAATTGAATCACCGCCCCATTGGCCAATTTAATGGGGAAGTCAGCAAATTCACTATAGCTTGCAACTCCGTTATTCAATTTAATGCTGTACTCATAAGCGCCAATCTTTTGAGTGCCCGTTGGAATAATGAGATTCTCCGCAGCCAAGGCATTCATCACATCAACGGGTGTTAAGTTCTTTGCTTGCAATGCAGCCAAACGCAAATCAATCTGTATTTGACGCGTCTTCCCACCGTAAGGGGATGGCACTGCACTTCCAGGAACGCTGGCGAGCATGGGCCGAATAAAGTTTTGGCCCAGGTCGAATATTTTCTGCTCAGATAAGGAAAGGCTCGACAGTGCCAGCTGAACAATTGGGACGGTAGCTGCGTTGTAATTAAGAATTAAAGGAGGGGTGATACCTGGGGGCATTTGCTTCAACACGGTTTGCGAGCTAGCTGTTACTTGAGCAGTTGCAATACGTATATCTATGTTTGGCTGGAAGAATATTTTGACTATGCCGTATCCAGGAAGAGATTGTGATTCAATGTGTTCAATATCATTAACTGTAGAGCTAAGTGCGCGCTCATATCCGTAGATCACGCGCCCAGCCATATCGTCTGGCTGCATACCACTGTATGTCCAAACAACACTAATCACTGGAATGCGTATCTCGGGAAAGATATCGATAGGCGAACGTATAGCGCTGAATACACCCAGCAAGCCAATCAGGATAGCCATCACAATAAACGTATAAGGTTTATCTAAGGCGAGCCTAACCAATCTAATCATTTATCTTCTTCCACCAAAAGATATGCGGTCGTGTGAATTTTTTCAGTACTCATTAATTATTTTGAGCCGACGATAAATTTAATTGCCAGACTAAGAAGTAATTTCGGCTGTATCTACAGGGTTTTCCCCGTCGCTAAATTGAATAATGGGTTACCCAAAGATTCGAAAACCCATCGTGTCTCCACGATGGGTTCCTTACTTCTGAACTTCTAACTAGTTAAATCGTTCCCTAGATTAGAAAGTGTGACGCATACCTAAGCCGTAAGTTACGGAAGTAGTGATCAAGTTTGCGCCAGTTGCTGGAGCATAACCATTTGATGCGCTATTGTTGTTAGCCATCACACCCGCATACAAGTTGGTACGCTTGCTGAGGCTATAGTCAGCCAATGCTGAGAAGTACTGGCTTGTACCGCCGCCAACTTTTCCTGCAAATGACAACGTGCTTACATAGTAGTAACCCAACGAACCTTTGATTGCTGGTGTGAACTGGTAGTTTGCACCAGCCCAAGCAACGTTCAGGTTGTAGTTGTATGAGTTGGCAGAAACTGAAGCTAATGTATAACCGCTAGCCGTTTGTGGCATACCGTTCGCATACAACTGGAAGTTGCTTGGTGTACCAATGTTCTCACGCTCGTATCCAGCCTTCAATGTCAAGCTATCTAATACGTTGTACTTAGCGGTGAACTGATAGGCTGTAGTGTTAGCAATTACTGCCTGAACCGCATTGCTTGGAGCTAAAACACTAGCAGCTTGGCCACCATAGAACCAAGTGCTATTCGTATTGGATGGGGCAGATACGGCAGTACCAGCGCTGATGCCAGACAGAGATTGTGCGTCAGTTGTATGTGAAGCAATGGCTTGCACACCAAACTTTTGCGCTTCGTATCCGAACTGTAAACCAGTAGTTGTGCCAGCTGTTGATTGGCCAGCAATACCGCCAGGAGCATAGATCGCGTTCGCATTAATACCGTAGAATTTACCAGCATACTTCAAGCCAGTTACACGTGAGTTATCAGTAAAGCCACCGCCTCCGTATGTACCGGAGAAGTTGATTGGTGAGAACAATTGAGCGTTAACTGGATCGTAGTTACCAATGTTATCTAACATCAAGTTTTGTTGACGGCCAGCTGTCAATGTACCAAACTTGTCATTACTCAAACCAGCGAATGCGCCACGACCAAACAATTGACCTTGCAACGCTGTATCACCCGCCTGTTGGCCAAATTTATTGCCCGAAGTAACACCTTGATTACCGCCAGCAATGGAGCCGTTGCCATTAAAGCCAGTCTCTAAAGTGAAAATGGCTTTAGTGCCGCCACCTAAATCCTCAGAACCTTTGAAACCGATACGGCTCATAGACTCACCACCAGACATGATGCCAATGGCATTAGCTGGGCTAGCGTTAGTTTTTTGTGTTGAGCTTACATAAGGTGAACCCGTTTCAGCCCATGTTGAACCACCCAGGTTAGGTGAGTTTGTAGCACCCATGACACCAACGTCGATGATTCCGTATACGGTAACGCTTGACTGAGCTTGGGCAGCACCAGCAAACGCAGTGACTGCTGCAACTGCTAATAGTGATTTTTTCATTCTTAAAACTCCATAAACTAAGGAATGAGAATGTTTTGAATGAAAAATCACCTGCCACATATAGATAAAGGCCACTCTAGGTGGCCTTTATCTATTAATAGAATTTTAGGTTTATAAAATGTATCTAATTTTCTTAATCACTATTTTCCATTTACTATCTGTTCGATATATCCAGATAAGGTCTCCACATACTCAATTGTTTTCTCTGAAGGGACGGCATATTTAATGCGTCTATCCTCAGCATCTGGAACCAGCTTAATATGACCTTGATCAATCATATGTTTTATTCGATTATTTAAGGTAACCAAAGAACCTAATTTTTCAGCTTTACAGAGAGTACGCAAACCAACTTTCTTACCTTCGGCCCAATTTAAAATAATTTGGTCCAAAAGAGCCTCCTCGATCTGGTCAAGCCTCCCCCTTTTGTATGCATCGTGCAGCTTACGCTTGGTTTTAATGAATTCAACATAAGCAGAAGATGTATTTCCACCCATACAAATACTCCACTATCAAGCCTTAGATCAAAATTCCACCACTCTAGAGATGGAATAATTAGGCGGATTAACTCAGCAAGATATTGCCCAGCAGCAATATCAAAATTATTTAATTGAAATAATTGAGCTTCGGTGGTTTGAATGATGGATAAAGCAGATCTTCTAGGGAGAAAGCTTTGAAGATGGAGTTAAATACCGTTGAAACTTCTACGATATTTTGGAGAACGATTGAGGCATTATTGATGCCAACAATATTAAAAGTAAGACTTAAATTATGAGAAGTCGAACTTTTATCAGCGACTCTTTTTAAAGTCGGATGGGCTTCTGACTGAAGCCGATCAATAGAAGCCGCATAGGCTTTGGAGCGCTCTAAACCACGCTGCACATATACATTTGCACTTGCAATATTAAATGCAATGATGCTCAATATAAGCAAGAGGTGAATAAATCTATGGATTTTCAATGGCGCATGTCAGTTTCTATATGCGCTAGATTTAACCATATCGTTCGTTTTTTTTCTAGCTTGGCAATTTCAATTTGTCTAACGAATTGCAGTTAAAAGGAAAATTGAGAGCACCAAAGCCATATGAAAAAAGGCTTTGGTGTTTACTGGGAGCTCTAAGTAAAGCAAAGAGCATCGGATGCAATTCTTATACCAACTCAAGCCCTTGGAAAATTAACCGCCTTGACACCTTAGCTCGCTTCGATTTTGGGGTCCACAAATATCACCCACTACCGGTGATGTGGTGCTCATACCGCTACAAGCCGTGATACATGAAATGAAAATTACGGCCGTTGTTGCAAATACTAATTTTTTCATCGCATTCGCTCCTTGTGTTAATTGATGAACTTACTGAACTACAGGGCGAATGTATGCTTGATGTTTTGCAAATTCTAGAGTTTTGAAAAATTTTGCTCCAGCGTAAGGGTTGCTACCTAGGATAGAGATCCCGTCTGACCAAGGCGAAGTCTTTTCATCATCCAATACTTAATCCAATCATTGACAAAAAGACAGGCCAGCATTGCGTATAGGAATACACCCAAAATTTGCCATGCTGGTAATGGACCCATACCCCTTAATCCAAAAGTTGCTAAAACGGTACCTGCAATCACTTCAAAACCAAAAGAGACCAAGAGAATGGACCCCGGCCATGTACTCCAAAAATGAAGTCGTTCCCGCACGGAGAGGATAGAAAATGCCCCAAAATATAATAGGCACAAGAAGCTAAAAGTATTCAAGCCCTCGTCATTGCTATTTAAGTGCAGCGTATTCCAACCAAACCAGAGTAACAGCAGAGACTCAAGCAACATCACAAGCCCGAGGATAATCGCAATGAAAACATACCCATTAATTTTCCACGACTCTGGCGCCTGAGATGACCTTACCCTATCGGTAGCTAGAGCAATCTTGGTAGAGTCAGTTACTAAAACAAGTATGAGCATTGCAAAGGCAGAAATTACAAATTTTCCAGTAAGCAAATAAGTAATCGCAACATAAGGCGCTTTTAAGATCGTGCGACTTATTTTGTTCATAACCCAGGTTAATAATCTTTGATAAACCGCTCTTCCCTGAGTAATTAAATAAACAATATTGCTCAATCCCGGCTCTGTTAAAACAATACTCGCAGCGCTGCGGGCAATATCTGTGGAGCCAGATACAGCGATACCTACTTCAGCCTGACGTAGCGCAGGAGCATCATTCACACCATCACCTGTCATGCCGGTTATGTACCCCATCGACTGCAAATATTTCACGACCAAGTATTTATCCTCTGGATAAACCTCTGCAAAACCACCACAATTCATTACTGTGCCCGGATCTGCGTTACCTGCTGTTTGTGCCAGTTTTTTAAATTCAATCAAAGGAAGAATATCCCCCAAGCCAACCCTTGAAGAGAGCTCTCTTGCCACGACTAAAGCATCTCCTGTCAACATTTTTAAACTAACACCTAGTTTTTTTATCTCCTCAATAAATTGTTGAGCCTCTGGTCTAGGTGGATCAAACAATGCGACTAAGCCCATAAATATCAGTGTGCCGTGAGCTGGGCCTCTGGCAACTGCTAAAACGCGATAGCCCATTTTTCCGAACTGATTAACTTTTAAATTGATTCTGGCCTTTTCATCCTCATCCAAGTTGCAAGCATCCATTACGTTATTCACGGCCCCCTTCATCACATGACTATCTTGACCTTGAATTCGAACCAAAGCTGTGGTTGATCTAGATACCGCATCAAATGGATGATATGAAATCACTTCATAATCACTTACGCCTAAGTGGAGATTCTTTTCAGCGCCAATAAAGGCCAAATCGATCGGATCTTGATTGGCCTGTTGCGAAGCCAGTGCCCCAGTCAGAATGACATCACCCTCGTTAAAGTGACCAAACGGGTAAACCTCAACAACATGTAATTGATTTAAGGTAACGGTCCCCGTCTTGTCAATGCAAAGCTGCTCCATCGAAGCAGCGTCTTCCACCGCACTCAAATGAGTAACGAGAACTCCATGCTTAGCGAGATCTCTAGCGCCAACAGAAAGGCACACCGTAAACATGACAGGAAGCGAGATTGGAATGGCGCTCATCATCAGAATGAGCAAGATGGGTAAGGTTTCGAGTAAAGGCGTGCCACGAAACAATGCCAAGGAAATCACTAGCGCCATCATCATCACCACTACAACAAACAACCAAGTCACTACTTTGATAACCACCTGCTCAATATGTAGTTTGGGGGAGGCATTTTGAATTAATGTCGCCGTTTTTCCATATTGCGTTGATGACCCAGTGCGCTCAACCATTGCAAGAGCCTCGCCCCTTCGAACAATCGATCCAGAAATTAGCCTGTCTTGAGGTTTGCAATGCACATCAATCGATTCGCCTGTTAAGGCCGATTGATCAACTTCTAGCTCTCCCTCAACAACCATTAGATCGGCTGATACAAAATCACCAGAGCGTATGCGGATAATATCCCCAGGTACCAAACCGCTAGCCGATATCACTGACCATTGCGCATCCCTTAATACGCGAACTTGAATTTGTAGGCGCGTTTTTAAATTTTCAATAATGTTTGTTGCGCGGCGCTCTAAGAAAAAACTGATGGATGCATTTACTACTAATAAAACACTTACAACAAGGAAATCATCGTACTTTCTAAGAAAAAGAGAAATAATCAGAATGAACTCCAACATCCAAGCTGAGGGGCCCCAAAACTTTTTTAGGAATACAAGCAATAAGCGAGGGCGATGGATAGGTAGCTCATTAGACCCAAACCGCTCCAATCTTGACTTAACTTCCGATGCAGTTAAACCAACACTTATCGTCGTTTGTTCAATGGAGTCGGGATTCATTTGTGAGGGTCAAAATATCTCATGCTATATCAATCTTGCATAGGTCTAAGTCAGCTTAAAGCGTTTAATTTCATATCCTTTAATCAATAAAACTGGCTTGCTTACAACCCGCACAATCAATTGTGCGCACTACTCACAAAAACGGCTCAGTCCAATCTCAGGGCTTATATGGTTAGCATCAATACGAAAATCCCTGTAACTGTCGAATCTCTATCCTTGGCTAAAATCCAAATTAAGTAATATTTTCTTGAACATGGATAAAGAGCCCCCAAGAAAAATTGATCAGTAGTTTTATGCTACTACTTAAGCCATACCAAGAAAAGAAGATCAGTTACTCTTTCGCCGTGACTTAATATCTATTCAAGCTGGAGTTGTAAAACTAAGACGATCCAATATATTCTGTTGGTAACAAGCTCCATCGATTACAACTTGGTAAATATTGATTGTGTTTGGGCTTAGGCACCACTAAAACCATGACTCCCATGATTTAAAAACACTTTTTATACCCACACCCACTCAAAAAAACATTTTTGGACCAATAGATTCCAGCTTCGCGGATTAGAATGTGCTTATGAGCAAACTTCTTCAAAAGTCCCTTTTTCAGGGTTTATTACTTTCTGCCTCCATTGGGATTGCTAGCCTCTACTGCGCGCCTAGCTATGCAAATGCCATTGAAAGTGGCGAAGGGGTATTTGCAGTTCTAGCCTCAGAAATAGCTTTGCAACGCGGCGAAGCTGGATTGGCGTACAAAACCTATTTAGACCTTGCGCAAGACTTAAAAGACCCTCGTCTTGCACAACGCGCCATGGAAATTGCCATAGCCGCCGGCTCCCCCAAGTTAGCCCTCCAAGCAGCGCAAGAATGGGAAAGCTTGGCCAAGCCGTCCGATGTCAAACCCAAGGAAGTATTGATTACCCTTTACATTCTGAATCAACGCTGGACTGATGCGGTACCCCCTGCCATTGCACTTCTCAATCATCAGGCGCCAGCCCAGCGTGAGAAGACACTCTTCCAATTACAAGAGTTGATTGCAAAAACAGGTAATGAAGCCCAAGGAATGAGCGCCTATTATGAAATTGTTTCAGCACTCAAGCCAGAGCCACAAAATCCCGAGATTCTGTACACCTATGCCATGGCTGCTGAGCAATCAGGACATACCGATGTGATGGAAAAAACCTTGCGTCAAATATTGCGCAAGCATCCAAACGATGCCAACAGCTTAAATGCCCTTGGCTACTCACTGGCAGATCGCAATCAAAATTTGCCAGAGGCTTATAAATTAATCAGCAAAGCGCATGAAATTGCTCCGCAAGATGCTTTTATTTTAGATAGTCTCGGATGGGTTAATTTTCGACTTGGTAAGAACGCACTAGCTCTCTCGCAGTTACAAAAAGCTTTTGAGGAAAAGCCTGAGGCTGATATTGCTGCCCATCTTGGCGAAGTGTTATGGACCATGAATCGCCCCGCAGAAGCTGAAGATATATGGCGTGAAGGGCAAAAGCTCGATGCAAATAATCCCACACTAAAAGAAACCCTAGCCCGCCTAAAACCAAGCTGGTCAATCTCAGATAAAACCGCGCAAGGATCTTGGGACGGACGATTTGCAGTAAAAATCACCGGTCTGACTGAAGGCCAAAATCAAGGTGGATCGGGTGGATTTACCTTAACTCAGGATGAGCTCAAAGATATTTTAGAAATCCGTAGCCCCGTCGGTAGCTCACTTGCGAAAATTACAATTACTCCAAGTGAAGCATCCCTCGAACGCAATGGGGAAGTGGTCACTGCAATTGATGCAGATACCCTGATTCAAAATGTCTTGGGCTTGCCGCTGCCCGCACGTGCGCTCTCCGATTGGTTGCGAGGACAAGCGCGGCCCGGAAGCAATGCCAGTATTGAGCGCAATGAAAAAGGTCAAGTCAGTCAAATTACTCAAGATGGCTGGATTTTGCGATATACCTGGAGCAAATCGAGCAATTTAGAAAAACTGACCATGAGCCGCAGCTCAAACGTCGGATCGATTGATATTCGTCTGGTATTTGATAACCCGAATGAGTAGTCCGAGTGCGCAGACACTTGAGCTTGCCTGTCCTGCCAAGCTCAATCTATTTCTTCATATTATTGGCCGTCGTCCAGACGGCTACCATCTCCTGCAATCTGTCTTCCAGCTCATTGACTGGTGCGATACGCTCAGTCTTCAATGGATTCCGGAAAAAGAGATTCGGCGCATTAACCCAATCCCTGGCGTCCCCCCAGAGGAAGACTTAGTAGTTCGCGCAGCCCGCCTTTTAATGGAGCTTGGTCAGGTTGATGGTGGCGTAGAAATTGCCCTTAAAAAGGAAATTCCGATGGGAGCAGGCTTAGGTGGCGGCTCCTCAGACGCAGCCTCCACCTTAATTGGTCTTAATTACCTATGGAAATTGAATCTCGATATTCCCACGTTGAGCGAATTAGGACTCAAACTAGGGGCTGATGTACCTTTTTTCATTTTTGGGCAAAATGCGTTTGTCGAGGGGATTGGCGAGCAGATTTCGGGTATTTCCTTGGAAACACAGGACTTTTTAGTGATTTTTCCAAAACAGGGGATTGTTACTGCAGACATTTTTAAAGACAGTGATTTGACCCGAGACCACGCTCCGATTACAATAGATGGCTTTCTTGCAGAGCCAATGTCATTTCAGTCAAATGATTGTCAGGCAGTAGCGATGCGGATGAATCCTGAAGTGAAGCAAGCATTAGATTGGATTGCTGGGGTGATGCCAAATTCAAGGCCTCGCATGTCCGGTTCTGGCAGTAGCGTATTTGCGGTTCTTGAACCTCATGCAGATACTGCCAAACTAGAAAATCTTTTGCAAAATCTTCCAAAAGGATGGGTAGGTCGAATTGTTAGGGGGCTAAATAAAAATCCCGCTTACAATTTGATTTCTTCAGAATAAGCTGTAGGGGAATCGCCAAGCTGGTTAAGGCACTGGATTTTGATTCCAGCATGCGAAGGTTCGAATCCTTCTTCCCCTGCCAAATACTGTAGAAACAAACATACATCACCCATTCAATATCACCAAAATACCAAATATCCTATGTCCGCCACAATGAATGCTGACCAATTGACTCTATTTACAGGTAATGCAAATCCTGTTTTGGCCCAAGCCGTTGCTAAAGAGCTCGACCTCTCCATGGGCAAAGCATTTGTTGGCCGCTTCTCCGATGGCGAGATTCAGGTAGAAATTCAAGAAAACGTGCGCGGTAAAAATGTGGTGGTGATTCAATCAACCTGTGCGCCAACGAACGACAGTTTGATGGAATTAATGATCATGATTGATGCCCTGAAACGAGCATCTGCAAGCCGCATAACCGCAGTGATTCCTTACTTCGGATATGCAAGACAAGATCGCCGTCCTCGTTCAGCACGGGTTGCCATCTCAGCACGAATTGTTGCGAATATGCTCCAGTCGGTCGCTGGTGTCGAGCGCGTACTAACAATGGACCTCCATGCGGACCAAATTCAGGGCTTCTTCGACATCCCTGTTGATAACATCTATGCGTCTCCCGTATTGCTGGCTGACCTGCAGGCCCAAAAGACCCAAAAAGATTTAATCATTGTTTCGCCAGATATTGGCGGTGTTGTTCGCGCTCGCGCCATGGCTAAACAATTGGGCACCGATTTGGCCATTATTGATAAACGTCGCCCAAAAGCAAACGTTTCAGAAGTAATGCACTTAATTGGTGAAGTAGAAGGACGTCATTGCGTCATCATGGATGACATTATTGATACTGGCGGTACGCTCTGCAAGGCTGCTGAAGCCCTGAAAGAGCGTGGTGCCAAGGGTGTAACTGCCTACTGTACCCATGCCGTTCTTTCCGGCGGGGCAGTTGCCCGAATTGCTGCCTCCCAGTTGGATGAACTGGTTGTTACCGACACTATTCCCCTGACTCCGGAAGCAATCAAAGTAAGCAAAATTCGCCAACTGAGCGTTGCTCCCATCCTCGCTGAAACACTTTCCCGTATCAGCAAAGGTGACTCCGTGATGTCGATGTTTGCCGAATAAGCCAAAAACAAGTAATTAAGCCCATTTTTGGCATTATTCCAGCCTTTTTAGGCAAAAGTATCCAATCCCACGCTATAATCAAAGGCTTTTCTGTTTGGTCGCGAACGGAAATTAACCTTAATTTTGGGAATTCAATATGAAAGTAGTAGCCTTTAATAGAAGCGTACAGGGAACGGGTGCGAGCCGCCGTCTGCGCAACTCTGGAAAAACTCCAGGAATCATTTACGGTAGCAATGACCCAGCACTCGCAATTGAGTTGGATCACAATGCGCTATTCCATGCTCTTCGCAAAGAAGCATTTCACTCATCTATTCTTGATCTTGAGATCGATGGCAAAGCACAGAAAGTGTTGTTGCGCGATTATCAAATGCATCCATTTAAGCCATTGGTACTGCATATCGACTTCCAGCGTGTTTCCGCATCTGAGAAAGTTCATATGCGCGTTCCATTGCACTTCACCAATGCAGACGCATCTGATGCGGTTAAATTGCAAGGTGCAGCACTAAGCCACATTACGAACGAATTAGAAGTTTCTTGCTTGCCAGCTGATTTGCCAGAATTCATTGAAGTAGATTTGGGCAAAATTGAAGTGGGTCATGCAATCCACGCTAAAGATGTTGTATTGCCTAAAGGTGTAACTTTGGTATTGCACGTTGAGCAAGAGAATCCAGTGCTCGTTAACGCACGCATCCCATCTGTTAAAGCTGCTGATGCTGAAGCCGCTCCTGCAGCAGCAGCTGCTGCACCAGCCGCTGAAGCAAAAAAATAAGCCTGATGTTTTAAACGCAATTGCTTCAATGAGAAAACCCGCTACCGGCGGGTTTTCTTTTTTGTAGAAATGCTTTTATTCTTACACTCAAATCATGACTAAATTAATTGTTGGCTTAGGCAATCCAGGAGATGAACACGAAGAAGACCGCCACAATGCGGGCTTCTGGTTTGTAGACGCCCTCGCAAAACAATTAGGGGCCCGCTTTGAGACGGAAAAACGCTTTTCTGGCAAGGCAGCCAAGGCCAAATGGGAAGCTGAAGATATATTCTTACTCAAACCAAGCACTTATATGAACTTAAGTGGGCAAGCGGTTGGAGCAATGTGCCGCTTCCATAAAATTTTGCCCAAGGATGTTTTAGTCGTTCAAGATGAGCTTGATCTCAAGCCTGGCACAGCTCGCCTGAAGCTGGGGGGTGGCACCGGCGGCCACAATGGCTTAAAAGACATTCAGGCACACCTAGGAACACCTGATTATTGGCGTTTACGCCTAGGTATTGGTCATCCGCGTGATCTTGCTGGCGATGGCAGGCCTATGGACGTGGCAGATTATGTTCTCAGAAGGCCCCTGCAAGAGGAGCAAAAGCGCATTGATCAAAGCATCGAAAATGGCTTACAGATTTTGCCCTTATTTCTCAAGGGTGACACCCAAACTGCGATGCTGGAACTGCACTCGAAAAATTAAGTGCGTGCTTTAGCGCGTGTTGCTGCAATTAATACTTCGTATTTAGCCATTAATTGCTCTTTAGTCTCAACATGATTCGGGCTAAATGGTATGCAATCAACAGGGCAAACCTGGCGGCACTGCGGTACGTCGTAGTGCCCAACACACTCAGTACATTTATCTGGATCTATTTCATAAATCTCTAGGCCCATGTAAATGGCGTCATTCGGACATTCTGGCTCGCACACATCGCAGTTGATGCATTCGTCTGTGATCATTAAAGCCATATTGAGATTCTTGTGTTTTTTTAAAGAATTATTTCTTTGAATTGCTATCGGCAACCTTGTTCACCAACCATTTTTCAACAGATGGGAAAACAAACTTACTCACATCTCCACCCATGGAGGCAATCTCACGCACAAAGGTACCTGAAATAAATTGATACTGATCGGATGGCGTGAGAAACAATGTCTCCACATCCGGCAATAGGTAACGATTCATACCCGCCATTTGGAATTCGTATTCAAAGTCAGATACTGCTCTGAGTCCACGTACGATCACACGTGCATTGTGTTCACGTGCAAAATCTTTCAGTAGGCCAGTAAAACCAACAATTTTCACATTGGAATAATGACCCAATACTTCCTTCGCAATTTCAATCCGCTCTTCTAAGGTAAAGAAGGGTTTTTTGCTGCGACTATCAGCAACACCCACAATCAGCTCGCCAAAAATACTCGATGCACGACGAACTAAGTCCTCATGTCCACGAGTAAAAGGGTCAAACGTTCCTGGATATACAGCGACAGTCATAATTCTCCTAAGGCTTTATCAGCTACAGGCAAGAGTTTAGTCCCTTATTCTGCGAAATAGACAGGCTTTTACCTGCCCTGCCTCTAAGTACTTTCCACAATGCCACCCTGGAAGTAAGGCTTCTATATCGCCTCTAGGGCGATTTGCAGGAAACTCAACATAAATACCGCCCCCCGCAGCATCATTACAAACCCGACCCGCCTCAATGACGGCCCGATCAAGTAATACCCCATCCTGAAATGGGGGATCGATAAAGATCAAATTGCAGCTGGAATCGGCTTGTGTTTTCAAAAACTCCAAACTATCCCGATGCAGTATTTCAACAGTACCGGGCACGGCTGAGGATTGCAATAAAGCAAGATTCGCCTGCAAATTGCTAAAGGCCTTCTTATCCTTCTCCAATAAGACAACGGAAGCTGCTTGCCGAGATGCCGCCTCAAAACCGAGAGCGCCAGTACCCGCAAATAAATCAAGGCAATGTAGGCCACTTAAGTCCTGCCCCAGCCAATTAAATAGGGTCTCTCGAATACGATCTGTACTAGGGCGCAATCCAGGCACGTCTATGACGGATAACAAGCGACTACGCCAAGTCCCACCAATAATGCGCACTTTCTTTGGGGGCTGCAAAACACCCTTGGAGGCTCCCTTAGTAGGCTTATTTATTTGGATGCTCCCAGTACAACAATTTTCATGCGATCCATCGCAAGGTATTTCTGGAAAGCAGCATTAACCTGCTCAAGGGTGACCGCATTGACTTGCTGTGTCCATGTCTCCATCGTATCTAAAGGCAGACCATTCCAAACAATCGAGGAAACCGTATCCAATAATTTGCGATTGTTATCAATGCGCAGCGGATAACCATTAATCAAATTGGCTTTGGCTGCGAGCAATTCAGATTGGGTGGGTCCATCCTCAATAAACTTTGCCATGGTTGAACTCATAACATCAAGCGCCAAGGCAGCTTGATCACTCTTTGTTTGCAATCCCGCTTGAAAAATACCCACATCTTTACCGGGCGCAAAATAGCTAAAGACACTATAGGCAAGCCCACGTTTTTCACGGACCTCAGTCATTAAGCGTGAGACGAAACCGCCCCCGCCTAAAACATAATTACCCACCAAGAGCGGGAAGAAGTCGGGATTATTGCGAGTAATCGCTGTCATTCCCATGGCAATATGCGCTTGCTGTGAATCAAAGGGAATATCCATCTCTCGATCTGCTAGCGACTCTACAGGTGAGCGCGTAAAAGCGGGTAGGGCTGGAATCGCTGGCCCTGATGGTGGAATTCTTTTGAGCAAGGTCTGCACTATCTCATTAGCTTCTGCAGGGCTCACATCGCCAACAATGCTGACAATCATGCGCTCACCACGATAAAACTGTTTATGAAACCGCACTAAATCATTGGTCTCAATCGCGTTAATCGATTTAACCGAGGGCGAATTTGCTAATGGATAGTCACCATAAATCAATTTGCTAAATTGACGCTCCAGTACAAAATCCGGTTTAGTTTCTGCTTCGAGTAAACCAGTAATAGAACGCTGTTTTTCCCGCGCCAATATTTTTGCATCATAGATCGGGGCACTTAACATATCAGCCGCTAATTGCACTGCCCTATCGCGCAAATCTTTTCTACTTAAGCTGCGAATACGTAAAGTTGCACGCTCACCACTCACTGAGGTAGCAATATTTGCCCCTAAATCAGCAATCTCATCGGCAATTTGCGCCTCAGATAATCCGCGCAGTTCGCCACGCACACCATAACTCATCAGCTCCGCAGTCATCGAGGCTAAGCCACTCTTACCCTTTGGATCATAGCGATCACCTGCATCAATGCTGACCTCAATATCGACCATCGGCAAGGCCTTGGTTTGAACTAGAAAAGCTTTCGCACCATTTACTACGGGCAATTGCTCAATGGGCAAGATGGCATATGCACTGTGTATCGAAGCAATAAACAGGAATATCCCAAAAACAAATGCTTGTTTAACAAAAGAAGCATGCTTCATTTTGCAGCTCCCATATTCGAGACAGCCGCAGTATTACGAGCTTGAGGATCCAACACTGCAATCGTCAAGCTGCTATCCACTAAATATTTTTTTGCTACCGCTTGAACTTGTTCGGGTGTGATGGTTTGCATTTTTTCCAGAATGGTATCGATATCACGCCATGAAAATCCAGCCATTTCGATATTGCCAATTTCCATCGCCTGACCAAAGATGGAATCCCGTTTATAAATTTGATCGGAAAGCAGGTGGACCTGAATCCGCTTTAACTCAGAATCCAAAATACCTTTTGCTATTAATTCATTCAAGACCCTACGAATAGCGGCCTGCGATTGTGCAATCGTTTTTCCTTTTGCCACGCGCGCACTGATCGTAAATAATTCTGGCCCACGAGAAATCATGTCATAACTGACATTGATATCGTTGACCACACGCTCTTGCTTCACCAAAATCCGATCTAAGCGTGCGTTGTCATAACCATCCAGCACTCCAGCAAGCAATTCAAGGGCATAAGGCTCAACATCATCTAACTTGCCAGGCTCTAAACGAGGAACCTTCCAGGCCATTGCAAGCTGCAAACTATCAGCGGGCGCCTTCACTTCTACCTGCTTGATACCTTTTTGGGGTGGCTCAATTTGTGGTTTGCGAACCGGTAATTGACGTGCCTGAGCGGGGCCATAATATTTCTCGACCATACGCAAGGTTTGCTCTGGATCGACATCCCCACTAATGACAACGACCGCATTATTAGGTGCATACCAACTCTGATACCAGTTAAGCGCATCAACTGCTTTCATATTTTGCAAATCATTCATCCAACCAATCACAGGATGACGATAAGGCGAACTCATAAAGGCGGTTGCCATCAAGGATTCATTTAATAGGCTTGCTGGATTATCTTCGGTGCGTAAGCGCCGCTCTTCCATGATCACCTGAATTTCTTTGGCATATTCCGCATCATCAAAATTGAGATTAGACATGCGGTCGGCCTCTAGCTTCATCACATCGTTTAATTTAGATTTTTCAACCTGCTGAAAGAAGGCGGTGTAATCACGATTGGTAAAGGCATTCTCGCGCCCTCCAACAGCAGCAACTAAGCGGGAGAATTCACCAGCTTTTACTTGATCGGTACCCTTAAACATCATATGCTCAAGGACATGGGCTACGCCAGTGCGACCATTGGTTTCATCAATTGATCCTGCGCGATACCAAACCATATGTGCCACAGTAGGAGCGCGATGATCCTCCCTCACAATGAGTTTGAGGCCATTCGAGAGTTGGTACTCATGAGTATCAGCAGTCTGATTTGCTTCAGCGCATGCCAATAAGGGCATACAGAGCAAGAAAAGCAAAGAAAGCCGCGGTAAAACGCTGCGCATCTGTAAGATCACTGTATCTCCAAAAATTAAATTGATAAGATGCATCTTTTAAATTGTATCGATTATGTTCGGCCTACGTAAAACCCTCGGTTCTCTATTTAAATCAAACCAAACTGACGAAGTTTGGTTTGAGACTCTCGAAGAGACACTCATCCAAAGTGATGTGGGACTACCCACCACTGAGCAATTGATGATTAAGCTGCGTAAGGCAGCAAAGTCAGAAAAGGCATCTACCCCTGAAGACTTACAACAGCTTCTCATCCAAGAGGTCGCTGCATTACTTGGCGCCATAGAGCCCTCACCCAACCCCTTATATACCCATACCTTCATAGGTAGCCCTGAAGTTTGGCTAGTAATTGGCGTGAATGGGGCGGGCAAGACAACCACCATTGGCAAGTTATGTCGACTCTTTCAATCGCAGGGTAAATCAGTCCTATTGGCCGCTGGCGATACCTTCCGCGCTGCGGCACGCAATCAATTGCAAGAGTGGGGTGGGCGCAACCAGGTTGATGTCATCACCCAAGAAGGTGGTGACGCAGCGGCAGTAGCACATGACGCTATCCATTCGGCCATCTCACGCAAAAGCGATATTCTCATTATTGATACGGCTGGACGTCTGGCAACGCAAGACCACCTGATGGAAGAGCTCAAGAAGGTCAAGCGCGTCATCGGCAAGGCCCTACCCGGGGCACCACACCAGACCTTACTCGTTCTGGATGGAAACACCGGTCAGAATGGTTTGAGTCAAGTCAAGGCATTTCATGCAGCCCTTGGTCTTACCGGAATCATCGTGACGAAGCTCGATGGCACTGCAAAAGGGGGTGTCATCTGCGCCCTTGCCCATACTCTGAAAGATGGCCCAAAACCAGCCATTCTGGCTCTTGGAAAAGGTGAGGGAATTGACGACCTAGTCCCCTTCACTGCCAAGCAATATTCAGAAGAATTATTCAATTAAATCAGTTACTTACAAAAGTAAAAAAGCATTAGCAGTCTCTTGACAGGAGTGCTAAAATAGAGCTTATACACACCTACAAAATACAAAAAAATGATTCAAAAGAAAGCTGATAAACCGCTAGTGCAAGCCAGGCAAACATTGCCAGCAGCGCAGACTGCTGGTGGTTCGCTTGCTTTTCCAATGTTGCCATCGCTCGGGGTTGGGACACTCGATGCCTACATTAATTACGTTAATCGCGTCCCCATGCTCAGTGCTGCTGAAGAACTCCATCTTGCGCAAGAATTTCGTCGCACTGAAAATGTGGATGCCGCCAAAACCCTGGTGTTATCACACCTACGTTTAGTCGTCTCCGTTGCGCGCCAGTATCTTGGGTATGGCATTCCACACGCCGACCTGATACAAGAAGGTAATGTGGGCTTGATGAAGGCTGTGAAGCGCTATGACCCTAATCAGGGAGCACGCTTAGTATCTTATGCAATTCATTGGATCAAAGCCGAGATTCATGAATATATTCTCAAAAACTGGCGCCTCGTTAAGGTCGCCACTACCAAAGCACAGCGTAAGTTGTTCTTCAATTTACGCAGCAATAAACCGACTCTCAGCGCATTAACTCCTGGTGAAATTGAGGCGCTTGCAAAAGCCCTCGATGTTAAGGGGTCCGATGTCAGAGAAATGGAAATGCGCTTGGCTGGCGGTGATGTTGCACTGGACAGTGATGATAGCGACGAAGATGCTGCCTACGCACCCATTCAGTGGCTCAGTGATAGCACTCAGGAGCCTACTGAAATGATGGCCGCCGCTGAAACCGATGCACTCCAAGGACCTCAGCTGAACAATGCCTTGATGGCATTGGATGAGCGCAGCCGCAATATTGTGCAATCTCGCTGGTTAGCAATGGATGCGGATGGTCATGGCACAAAAACATTACATGATTTAGCTGATGAATACGGCATCTCTGCCGAACGTGTGCGCCAAATAGAGATGTCCGCTCTAAAAAAAATGCGGACGATGCTACAAGCACCAGCCGCTTAATTTTTTACTGTTTCAATAACTCTTTCAAGTCTTGCGCTAAGGTCTGCGGACCTTGCGCATGCTTGATAAATAATCGCAATTGCCCATTACGGTCAAAAGCATAGCTGCCTGCGGTGTGATCGATGGTATATGAACCCGGGCTCGATCCGGGCACTTTCTTGTAGTAAATCTTAAAGTCTTTGGTAACCTTGTCTAAAGCAGCATCATCTGCTGGTCGTAGACCCAGAAAACGCGGATCAAAAGCCGGTACATACTGTTTTAGTATCGCTGCCGTATCTCGCTGTGGATCGACTGTCACAAAGAGAACTTGTACCTGATTTGATTGGGGCCCTAGCAAGTTCATTGCTTGCTCCATCTCTGTCAAAGTAGTTGGACAGACATCAGGGCACTGGGTATAACCAAAAAACATGACCACCACTTTGCCTTTGAAATCTTCCAATGTTCTGGTCTTACCATCCGAATCTAGCAAGCTAAAGTCTTTACCAAATGCGGTACTTCCAGTGATATCCACATTCGTAAAACTGGCTTTTGGGCTGCAGCCCAATAGGGCAAACGCCAAAATAGAGGCGGCGATTAACGATCCAAGGCGATAGAGCGGATTTCTCATTATTTTCTTAAATGAAATAGTGATCTATCAACAGGGCTGCAAATAAGAGTGATAAATAAGTGATAGAGAAACGGAAGGTCCTCTTTGCCAAGGCATCACTATAAGAGATAAATAAGGCAATGACATAAGCCAAGAAGAGGAAACCCAAAAGCACGGCTGCAATCAGATAGACCAAGCCACTCATCCCATAGATGTATGGAAGTAAGGTGGCTGCAATCAAAATCAGGGTGTAAAGCAAAATATTGAGTAGAGTGAAGCGCTCACCATGCGTGACTGGTAGCATCGGCAATCCGGATTGTGCATAGTCATCACGACGATACAAAGCTAAAGCCCAAAAATGTGGGGGCGTCCATACAAAAATAATTAACACCAAGAGCCATGCTTCAGCAGACAGGCTATTAGTCACTGCGGCCCAACCTAGGGCTGGCGGCATTGCCCCAGACAAACCACCAATGACAATATTTTGCGGAGTCGCTGGTTTTAATAGCCAGGTATAAATCACGGCATAACCCACAAAAGTTGCAGCAGTCAGCCACATCGTTAAGGGATTGGTGAAGTTCCACAAAATGACCATTCCAAGGGAGCCCAAAATGATCGAGAAAATCACAATATGAATAGGCTTTAGCTCACCTGTAGCAGAAGGTCTCCAAGATGTCCGCTTCATTTTTGCATCAACTGCTTGCTCAATTAGACAGTTCATTGCAAAAGCAGCGCCTGCCAATAGCCATATACCAACAATCCCGCCAAGCAAAATTGGATATGGGACCATGCCAGGGGTGGCAAGAAACATCCCAATCACGGCACAAAAAACGGCTAACTGAGTGACCCGAGGCTTTGTTAAGACCCAATATTGACGCCATCGAGGCATTGGGACTGCGGTAGTGGAATTAGGGCTACTCATGATGGTCTTCTATCTTAATTGAATCGGGGATTTCCAGCTCGCCCAATAACTCATTCGTACTAAACAAAACACTAAAGCGGCTGCACCGCCGGTATGCATTAAAGCCGCCAACAATGGCCACTGAAAGACCACATTAGAAATTCCGGTGATTACCTGGAGAATTAAAAGCCCCAACAGCAATTTGGATAGGGACTTTAACTGGGGTAACTGACGTGCAACGAAAAACAAAGTGGTCAGCACAAGTAAAACGAGCACAGCAAAAAGACGATGCGCCCAATGAATAGTCTGTAATGCAGTCGGGGAGAGATACTCACCTCCTGCGGTGAGGCCTAACTGTCGCCACAGCGTAAAACCTTCTTGCCACTGAGTTTCAGGCCAAAATGCGCCTAAGCAAGTCGGAAAATCAGGGCAAGCCAGCACGGCATAATTCGTACTGACCCAGGCACCTAAGAAAATTTGCAAGCCAAGGACTCCAAAGGCAGCAGCGAGTACCTTAGCTGGCAAGCGCTCTTGATTGGCCAGTTCTCCACTTTTATGAAAGCATGCTTGATTTGCGTAAGCTGTTAAGCATCCAAGCAAAATGATTGCTAAGAGCAAATGGGTACTCACAATAATGGGTTGCAATTTCAGCGTGACTGTCCATGCACCAAATGCCCCTTGAATACAGACCAAGAGCAATAAACCCAAACTGCCATACAGTGGTTTAGTGCCAAGCGACTTCACCTTGCTGTACGCCATAAGCAGTTGCACCACAATTAATGTACCAACTGTCATTGCTAGGTAGCGATGAATCATTTCAATCCATGCTTTTGCAAGTGATACAGGCCCTGTCGGAAAAGCGGCATTTGCCTCCTGAATATCTCCCAGAGCGTGCCATGGATTAGAGGTGCCATAGCAACCTGGCCAATCAGGACAACCCAATCCAGAATCACTCAGACGGGTAAAAGCACCGAACACAATCAGATCAAATGTCATGAAGACTAAGAGCCAATTGAGTTTTTCAAAAAAACCATACTCGCGCTTTTGCCACAGATAAGTCAAAGGCAAGCCTGCAAAGACAATTGCAATGACCGCAAGCTCGAGGAATAAAGCAATACTGCTCATTGCAATTTTTCACCCTTGTAATTGATGCGCAGGAGCTTCTCTAAATCCTTCTTGATGCTGCCAAACTCCTTAGGAGAATTAGTCACCGGAAAATACATCATCTTTGCACCACTGGGATCGATCAGCTGGATTTGCTGTCCTGCACCTTCGTGATTGAGCCACTGCATAAACTGTGCTTTGAGTTCTAGGTTGGATGGCAGATCTTCAACAGTAAAACCAGCGGTTTCATGATCATAGGCAAGAGCTATTTCTGGGTCCACTTGCTTGCCATCGGTATTCACCCACAGCAGTTGTACGCGATTACTTTCCCTGCCCATTGCTACGCGCAATTGGCGCATCAAAAATAATGCTTCAAGGCATTTAGTATTCTGCACCGTACAATCGCCCGCTGGACGAGCTGCCAATAAAGTCCACTTACCTTGAAGAGGTAAAGCAAACCAAGCGGGATTGGTTTCTTGGACAGGCTGAACCAGCGTACCGTAATTCGTTTTGCCACCCTCAGGCTTATATACATAGTAGGCAAAATAAGAAGCTAGCACTGGAGCAGCGCAGGCCAATAATAAAAACAGCATTTGTATGCGCCCACGCTTAGTGCGTGCATTAATTGCTGAAGGATCCATTTGAGATGCCGGAATTAATACTTCGTTTTCATTCACTCTGATCACCACCTTGTTGCCGATATTGTTTTAAACCAGTCACCAGCCAAAAAATAAAGCCACACAATGCCAAAGCAAACCACTGGAAGGCATAAGCATAATGGCGCTCGACTCCTGTTGTTGGGGGTGCCCAACTCCTCGCCAAACCATCTAAGCCATCTACATTGGTTTCGCGCAATATAAATGGCAGCTGTTGCCACTGGTGCAAATTCGCCTCTTTTGCTAAATCTAAATTCTGCTCAATCCGGGGCCTGACAATAGGTCCATCATTTTTACCCAAGTCATACACCTTGCCTGGATTTGCTAAAGCAATACCCTCAACTACAACAAGGCCATCGGGGGTGCTGACAGGTGGTAATTCTGTACGGTTTTCATTGTTACGGGGAGCCCAGCCTCGGTTTACCCACAACACGGCATCGCTGCCCTGCAATTGCAGGGGTGTCATGACAAAAAAACCAGACTGAGCGGCGCTATCAGCACCACCTGCTGGTATGGGACGGGGGCGGTTATCGAGCCAAATAGTTTGACTGGGCAAGTAATGCCCTTTAGCAATAACACGCCGTTGTAATACCTCTTCCAGAGTCCAAGAGCGACCATTTAAAGCCAATGGCGGTAATTGGGCATGCTCAGCCATGCTTTGCGATAAGGCCATCTTTTGGTGAGCTCTATCAAGTTGCCAGACTCCTGCAGCACAACCCACCCCAATTACAAAAAGGGCTGATACAGTAGCGACTAGACGAGAGCCGATGAGGCTCGTAAATATATTCAAGGGGTTCGCAGAATGAAATGGGTTATAGCAATAGCATTATTAATGATTGTTGGCAGTCTTGGTTCCGCCCTATTCTTTATGATGCGAGATAAAGGCGGCAGCTCAAGAATGATTCATTCTTTGATGTTACGCATTGGCTTATCAATCGCATTATTTGCAGGAATCTGGATTGCTCACTACTTTGGGCTAATTGAGTCTACCGGTATTCAGGTGGGAGTCAGGTAAACAGCTTAAGAATGCAAAGGCCATAAAACACATCGGGGCTTTAAGCCCCGATTTCTGTCTCTCATTACATCCAGTAAACAGCGATGTAAAGACCAAGCCAGACTACGTCAACAAAGTGCCAATACCAAGCCGCACCCTCAAACGCGAAATGATGCTCAGCAGTGAAGTCCCCGCGAATTGCGCGACGCAAAACAATTGCCAACATCAAGCCACCCAAGAATACGTGGAATCCATGGAAACCAGTCAACATAAAGAAGGTGGAGCCATAAATACCAGAGGTTAATTTCAAGCCAAGCTCATGGTATGCGTGGTAGTACTCAAAACCCTGGAAGCACAAGAAAATGAAACCCAAGCTGACTGTTGCAGCCAAACCAATAATGGCCTGCTTGATGTGATTTTCACGCAAAGCATGATGTGCATAGGTCACAGTCACACCAGAGCTTAAAAGCAACAATGTATTGATTGTTGGGATTGGCCAAGGACCCATCGTCTCAAACTGAGGGATCAAGCCAGCAGGGCCGGCATTCGGCCATACCGCTGTAAAGTTGGGCCAAAGTAATTTGCCTTCAACAGAACCGAGCCAAGGCATTGCAATATTGCGTGAATAGAACAAAGCAGCAAAGAAAGCACCAAAGAACATAATTTCTGAGAAGATGAACCAAGCCATCGACCAGCGATAGGAAACGTCGACGTTTGCACCATTCTTACCAGTATTTGATTCAGCAATCGTGTCACCAAACCAGTGGTAGAGAGAAAAGAGCACCCATACGACACCGGCAATCGCCAAAGGACCGCCCCAGCTTGTGTGGTTTACCCAGCCAGTCATGCCAAAACCAAAAGCAATTAAGCCAATGGCCGTCACGACTGGATGTTTAGACAGTCCAGGGACAAAATAGTATGGGGTTGAATTGGATGACATCGTATTTCCTCTATTCAATCAAAAAATAATCAATGGGACACAACTGCTTTAACAATCAGGAGGAGCACGCTCATAAAAATCAAAGCGCCCAGCACTCCCGCAATAATAATGTGGATAAAACTCAACGAAGCTACATCGTCTTGTAAACCCGATTTCTTACGCACACCTAAAAAAGCCCACATCACAGCAATCATTGACTGCAAAAAAGAACTTTTCTTTTTCATGAGGCCACCTTCGATTTAGGCGCTTCAGGTACTGCATGTTGACCCTCGCCTACCTCGAAGAATGTGTAAGACAAGGTAATCGTCTTCACATCTTGCGGTAAACCAGCATCAATAATAAAAACCACCGGCATTGTCTTTGTTTCATGTGCAGCTAAAGTTTGCTGCTGAAAACAAAAACATTCCAGCTTAGTGAAATACTCGGTAGCCACCTTAGGAGCGTAGCTGGGAATGGCCTGAGCCTGCACAGCACGATCCAAATTATTGGATACCTGATAATCAATTTGCATCATTTCACCAGGATGCACTTCCAAAAAATTCTTTAGTGGGCGAAATGAAAACGGCCCACGACTATTGGAATCAAACTCAACCGTAATCACACGGGAATAATCTACTTGGGTGTTGCCAACCTTATTCGGGCTATAGGCACGCACACCATAGTCATTCTTATTCGTTAAAACATTGATACCAGTTACTTCACATAAAGCTTTGTACATCGGCACTAGGGCATAGCCAAAACCAAACATCATTACTGACACTAT
>Ga0364886_10024_pt1 | contig 99587 bp, 100 predicted proteins | sample ExccelJu500001D3_4_FD_206926 | JGI IMG/M metagenome (GOLD analysis project Ga0364886, IMG submission 206926) | Enriched cells from Trout Bog Lake Hypolimnion, Wisconsin, USA - BchlTB.July23.5000.01.D3 | ecosystem: Environmental > Aquatic > Freshwater > Lake > Hypolimnion/Profundal zone | place... | reverse complement strand
TTGTCAGGCGGGTTGGGGCCATAAGCGGACGTTCACTTAAAAGCTAAATTAACATCCAACATTAATTATTCCTACTCTATTAAGAATGATACATTTAGCAATAATGATATCTAATAAAAATAATTTGTGTTTAGTTGATATAAATAAAAAAATTAATTTCTATACGCTACAATATCATTAGTGTCATTATGAGTCGTTTTATTCGACGCTATGACTATAGCCATAGATTTCAAGCACAGTTCAATTCTTAGGAGTGGTATGAATAAAATTCTATTCAGTATTCTGTTAGCACTATTTTCTAATCAATTACTCGCCCAAAGCACTTTCGAGGGAGGCTTTGCTCAGATTGGCGTTGGTTATCAGTCCTTAAGTGGCTCATCAAACAGTCTTACAGAGACCTTTACTGGAGATCCTACTACTTACCCAGTAACAGCAAATATTTCAAAAATTAATACGTTTACCCAAGCTTTATCCGCAGGATATTTTTCTAGATTGGATTCAAATCTATATTTGGGTCTCGGTGTAGATTACAATCCAGTTAATACTTCAAGTGCAAACGAAACTCAGCTGCTTGACTACAGTGGCGTGATAGGCACTTCACATGCATCTTACAAAACATCAAATTTTTATAACATCTATATCAGCCCAGCATATGCGATAGGAGATAAAGGTTTGGCATACTTGAAGCTGGGGTATTCGTCTACAAAACTTAAGTTAACCGCAGGCTCGGATACTATTTCACCCGGACAAGTCAGCGCATATAACCTAAATGGCTATATCTTAGGTGCAGGTTATAAACAATATTTTTCTGGTAATGTTTATGGATTTTTTGAGGGAAATTTCAATAAATACCAAAATGTTAATGCGGCGACAACTGCTTGTAATATTAGTTACTGCGGAACTATGGGGGGGAAGATTGGACTTTCATCTTATAGTTTTTTAACTGGAATTGGCTATAAGTTCTAATTCCAGCTTTACCATTTTATGAGAAACCACCTTCAGGCGGCTTTTCTTTACCTGTGACCGTCCGCTAAGGGTCGGAAGCACCGAACTTCAACGTCTGCTCTACGGCAGTTTGACTTCACTTACCCCCTCTTGAAAGTGTATTGAGAAGAGCTCTTCTGAAATAGATATATTCTGTAAATCCCTTAATTTATGGTCGATAGCAGCTTATGGGTAAATTCAATAAGATACTTGCAGTTTATGGGAGTATTGGCTTGCAACTTACGGTGTTTGGCTTTAAGGTAAGTAGTTGATTTTTTATGTTTGCTGATTGCAACTTATGGTGTAACCCACAAGAATAGGTCAACTTACTATGTTTACGTTTAAAAAATGGATGTGGGGAAAGTTTACCGCGATCATGGGTGAAGACAGAGCCTACGATAAATATTTAATCCATTTTAACCATTACCAAAAAAATGTTGTTGATAGTGAGTTACAAAAAGATTTAAATGTCAAAGTGCTAAGCAAAGAAGAATTCTTGAAAGTGCGAAAGATTAAAACAAAATGTAAAACGAGTGGTTGTTGACATTTAATTGACATTTTTTTTCGCATTGAAAGAAAATTTTTTACTCATCAAATCATGGGGACATTATTCATTAACAATGTCTCCATGTATTTTCAATACAGCTCCGGCCAACGTGTTCAATCTGATTTGGCACATCAGTTTTAACTTCAAATTAATTTAGGATGAGTAGCACTTGTGTTAGCAATAAAATGGCAGCTTCATGCGCAATGCCAGTTTAGTTAATGCAACCCACAATGAATAAAAATATATTTTCGTTAAATGTCTTACTTAGTCTTTGTTTAGCCACGCCGGCTTTTGGCCAAGATAAGCTGCTGTCTATTATGAAAGACGATGCGCAGTGGGTTAGCCCAAGAAAAGATTACACTAATCAAGCTTACAGTCGGCTTAGCCAGATTAACAAACACAACATTAAAGACCTGCATCTAGCATGGACGTTCTCGACAGGTGTTACTCGAGGTCACGAGGGGTCACCACTCGTTGTTGGCAACATCATGTACATACACACGCCTTTTCCGAACAATGTTTATGCGCTCGATCTTAATAACAACCAAAAAATTATCTGGTCCTATTTTCCTAAACAGGATTCATCAGTTCAATCCATTCTTTGTTGTGATAACGTCAATCGCGGTTTAGGCTATGGTGATCACAAGATATTGTTGCAGCAGAATAATGGTCAATTGGTCGCTTTGGATGCCAAAACGGGAGTAAAAGTATGGGATGTTCAAGTCAATGACCCCAAAACTGGTGCGACAAATACCAATGCCCCGCATATCTTCAAGGATAAAGTGCTCACAGGTTGTAGTGGTGGAGAATTTGGTATTCGTTGTTTTATTGCCGCTTACAACATCCATGATGGCGCGCTAGCTTGGAAAGCTTTTAGTTCTGGACCAGATGCTGATGTGCTCATTGGAGCAGACTTTAATGCTTCAAATCCCCATTTTAATGCTTTGACAGTTTATGCGGATATCAATGGAGGCAATAAAGAAGGTGGCTCCTATCAATCATTGACTAAAGACCAGCTTAAGTTTCCAGTGTCAGAGCTAGGGATAAGAACTTGGCTTAAACCACAAGAAGCCGGAAATGGATGGGAGCATGGCGGAGGCCCTGTATGGGGATGGTTTTCGTATGATCCTAAGCTTAACCTTGTCTATTATGGAACTGGTAACCCTTCAGTTTGGAATCCGGATGTTCGTCCTGGCGATAATAAATGGGCAATGACTATATTTGCCCGCAATCTTGATACTGGTCAAGCTAAATGGGGGTATCAGCTTACCCCGCATGATGAATGGGACTATGACAGTGTTAATGAAATTATCTTGTGGGATACTGATAGATCAAAGCATCAGAAACTAGCAACCCACTTTGACCGTAATGGATTTGGCTATACATTCGACCGTACGGACGGAGCTTTACTCGTAGCTGAAAAAGTTCATCCTTTTGTCAATTGGGCCACCAGTATCGACCTCAACTCGGGGGTCCCCAATAAAGATCCTCGTTATTCAACGCATGAAGATTATGAAACCAAAGGTATTTGTCCTGCGGCACTGGGCGTTAAAGATCAGCAACCTGCTGCCTTTTCGCAGCATACTCAATTGTTTTATGTGCCTATTAGTCATCTATGTATGAATTATGAAGCGGTACAATCAAAATATGTTTCAGGTCAGCCATGGGTTGGTGCAAGCTTAACCATGTTTCCTGGACCAGAGGGTCTGATGGGTGGTTTTCTGGCGTGGGATGGTTTGCAGGGTAAAAGAAAATGGTATAACAAAGAAAAATTTCCTGTTTGGGGTGGCGTGTTAGCAACTCGTGCAGATTTAGTTTTTTATGGCACATTAGATCGCTGGTTTAAAGCAGTCGATGCAAATACGGGCAGTTTGCTGTGGAAATTTCAAGTAGGATCGGGTGTAATAGGTAATGCCATGACTTACAGCCATAGAGGAAAGCAATACATTGGTGTTTTTTCAGGTATTGGTGGATGGGCTGGTATTGCCCTAAACCAAGGCCTAGTAGAAGAGTCAGATGGTGCTGGCACTGCGGTTACTCTCAAAGCACTAAGTGAACATAATGCAGCACCTGGTGGAGGTGCATTCAATGTGTTCGGTTTGTAAAAACCTAGTGCTCACTCAAACAGTATCAATACAAAAAATGCTATTCTTGTTTTAAAACAGTCTTTGCCTTCGAACGAAAGAATTTATTATTTACAATAACCCTAGGATTAATCAATGCGTAAAGTTATAGGATATGCAGCACACTCTGCTTCAGAGCCATTAAAACATTTTAATTTCGAGCGCCGATCTGTCGGTGCTAAAGACATTCAAATAGAGATTCTATTTTGTGGGGTCTGTCATTCTGATTTACATACGGTGCGTAATGAGTGGCACAACGCTAAGTATCCAGTGGTGCCAGGTCATGAAATTGTGGGACGTGTTCTTAGCGTAGGGGCTGATGTTAAGGGCTTTAAAGCTGGGGATCTGGCTGGCGTTGGTTGTTTGGTAGATTCTTGCCGAGTATGTGAAGAGTGCGCTGATGATTTAGAGCAATATTGCGATAACAGTACTTATACCTACAATAGCCCAGATAAACACACGGGTAAAATGACCTATGGAGGTTATTCAAACGAAATTGTAGTGGATGAGCATTTTGTGCTGCATATTTCAGATAAGTTGGAGCTAGCAGCTGTTGCACCGTTGCTTTGTGCAGGCATTACTACTTACTCACCATTAAGACACTGGAAAGTCGGTCCTGGTATGAGGGTGGGCATTGTTGGTTTAGGTGGATTAGGTCATATGGCGGTGAAATTGGCTCGTGCCATGGGTGCCCATGTCGTGCTGTTTACAACGTCCCCAGATAAGGCAATAGATGCAAAGCGACTAGGGGCTCATGAGGTAGTCGTTTCTAAGAACGACAATGAAATGAAGCCGTATGCAAAAACTTTAGATTTCATTCTCAACACAGTGGCTGCAGATCACAATTTGGATGTATTTACCGCATTACTCAAACGTGATGGCACGATGTGTTTGAATGGTGTTCCAGAAAAGCCACATCCATCGCCAAGTGTCGGCAACTTAATTTTTAAACGAAGACAACTCGCTGGTTCATTAATAGGTGGCATTAAAGAAACTCAGGAAATGTTAGATTTCTGTGCAGAACACAACATCACTTCTGATGTGGAAATTATCCCGATTATGGAGATTAATGAAGCCTATGAACGTATGCTGAAAGGCGATGTTAAATATCGCTTTGTCATTGATATGGCCACATTGAAGTCAGAATAAACATCGTTGATAATTGGGTAGCATCTATGCTACCCAATAAAGCTACCCTTCAATATTAAGTTCTTGGATTTTACGAGTGAGCGTATTACGACCCATGCCAAGCTGGTTAGCGGCTTCAATGCGACGACCATTGGTATGCTCTAAAGCTTTGGTGATTAAAATACGCTCAAATAGTTGAGCGCGTGTTTCTAATATATTTTGTTCGCCTCGGTTTAAAGCATCCGTGACTTCATTCGCAAGCGCCTCTTGCCAAGATAAGGTGGCTGTTGATTTACTACTATCATCTTTAAGTTCTGGTGGTAGGTCGGCAACATCAATATTTTGTCCAGGTGCCATAACGGTAAGCCAATGACATACATTCTCCAGTTGGCGCACATTACCACTCCAATTAACGGCACTTAGATATTTAAGTGCCGTGGCAGTTGGTTGCTTGGTTTCTACGCCTAAATCTAAGGCACTTTGTTGCAAAAAGTGTTTAATGAGAAGTGGGATATCTTCGCGACGCTCACGCAGGGCGGGAAGCCTTAATCGAATAACATTCAAGCGGTGAAATAAGTCTTCACGAAATAAGCCAGCTTTGACTCGCTCTTCTAAATCTTGGTGAGTGGCGGCAATAATACGCACATTGACTTTAATAGGCTGATGACCGCCCACACGATAAAACTGACCATCACTGAGTACCCGTAATAAGCGCGTTTGAAGATCGGCTGGCATATCGCCAATTTCGTCTAAAAATAACGTGCCGGTATCTGCCTGTTCAAAACGTCCGCGACGAGCTGCGGCTGCACCTGTAAAAGCGCCACGCTCATGGCCAAATAATTCAGATTCAAGGAGGTCTTTAGGAATAGCGGCCGTATTAATAGCAATAAATGGCTTGTCCCCACGTGGGCTATGACGATGTAAGGCGCGCGCCACTAGCTCTTTGCCGCTTCCAGATTCACCGTTGATGAGAACAGTAGCGTGTGAGCGACTTAATCGTCCTATTGCTCGAAAAACCTCTTGCATGGCAGGTGCTTGACCGATGATCTCAGGTGTTTCTTCTGCCGATGCAGTTTCAGCGACTTCACGGATACTTTCATCAACGGCACGTTTAATGATATCAATGGCTTGATCAACATCAAATGGCTTGGCTAGGTATTCAAAGGCCCCACCTTGAAAAGCCGCGACAGCACTTTCTAAGTCTGAATATGCAGTCATAATGATGACAGGAATATCTGGATATTTTTGTTTGATTACACCGAGGAAATCTAAGCCAGAGCCGTTGGGCATGCGTATATCGCTGACCACGACCTGCGGCTGCTCATGTTCTAGTGCGTCGAGCGCATCAGGTACAGAGGCAAAAGTTTTAAATTCTAAATCAGTCCGTGCAAGTGCTTTTTCAAACACCCAGCGGATTGATTTATCGTCGTCAATAATCCAAATTGGTTTCATCTTGTTCTCTATAACTTACTAACTGTTGGTTTAACCGCTGTTGTTTCTATGGGCAATAAAATAGTAAAACAAGTTTGGCCCAGCTTACTTTCACATTCAATCATGCCATGATGCTGGGTAATAAAGGTTTGTGCTAAGGTTAAACCTAAGCCTGATCCACCTTCGCTACCTGAAACTAGTGGAAAAAATATACGGTCACGAATATCGGCAGGAATGCCTGGGCCATTGTCGATAATCTCTAATTTAATCGCCACGCGATAGCGCTTGCGAGCCAAGGTTACTTGGCGTTCAGCGCGTGTACGCAAAGTAATCTGACTATTTAAGGTGTTATGTGCCTGCATCGCTTGCACAGCGTTGCGCATAATATTAAGTACAGCTTGTATCAGTTTTTCACGGTCGCCAATGATCTCAGGCAAACTCAAGTCGTAATCACGTTTAATTAACACCCCTTTAGGGGACTCTGCAAGCAACAGACTTCTGACCCGTTCCAATACTTCATGAATGTTGGTAGGCTGGTACTTAGGAACACGATGCGGAAGTAATAATCTATCCATCAAAGATTGCAGTCTATCTGCTTCTTTAATGATGACTTGGGTATATTCTCGTAAACTCGGTGAGGGGAGCTCGTGCTCGAGTAACTGTGCTGCACCGCGTAATCCACCAAGTGGATTACGTATTTCGTGTGCTAAATTACGGAGTAGTTCTGCATTGGCTTGTTGCTGAATTAACATGCGCTCTTCACGCGCAACACGTAACTGCGTATCCATCGGCTGAAACTCTAGGATCAAAGAAGCATTAGGTGAGTCAATCGGTGTCACCGTACACGTGACAGAAAACGAATGATGACGGTTGGTACTGATTGTAAATTCATGCTCACGAAAAGGACTTTGTTGCGTGATTGCATTTTGAACCGCCAGCATCAGAATTTCGCAATCAGGAAATATCTCACTAATTGGCAGTCCAGTAATCTTCTTTGCACTGAAGGCGAAAATCACCTCAGCACCAGGATTCACATAAAGTACATGACGATTATCATCGAGCAAGATAATGGCCGTAGCTAGATATTCTAAACCAGCAAAGTGATTGGGTGTGGGTTGAACCATAATAGAGTGGTTTGTAATCTAATGAGTGATGATACTATGATTAAAGCAAAATTTAGACCAAGTTTCTTTCGCCCACTTATTATTATTTTTTCCTACACTTTTTAGCCTGTATATGCTGACTATAGGCTCAAACTTCCGTCACGGGCAATAAAAAAGGGCGAATGTTTCGCCCTTTTTTATTCTTTTACCTAATTAACACTTAGCAAGAGTAGTACAAGCTAAACTCAACTGGGTGAGGTGTCATACGTAGTTTGTTGACTTCTTCCATCTTTAGCGCAATGTAGCTATCAATCCAATCTTCAGTAAATACACCACCGCGAGTTAAGAATTCACGGTCTTTATCAAGATGCTCAAGCGCCTGCTCTAATGATGAGCAAACTGTTGGTATTAAAGCATCTTCCTCTGGTGGAAGATGGTACAGGTCTTTAGTTGCTGGCTCACCAGGATGAATTTTGTTTTGAACGCCATCAAGACCAGCCATCATTAAAGCTGAGAAAGCTAGGTATGGGTTAGCAGTTGGGTCTGGGAAGCGCGCTTCAACACGGCGTGATTTTTCAGAATGCACAAACGGAATACGAATCGCTGCTGAACGGTTTTTAGCAGAGTAAGCTAACTTAACTGGCGCTTCGTAGTGAGGGACTAAGCGTTTGTATGAGTTAGTACTTGGGTTGGTGATTGCATTCAATGCGCGAGCATGTTTGATAATGCCACCAATGTAGTACAAAGCGAAATCACTTAAACCAGCATAGCCATTACCAGCGAACAAGTTCTTGCCATCTTTCCAGATAGATTGATGCACGTGCATACCAGAACCGTTATCTCCAGCAAAAGGTTTAGGCATAAACGTAGCTGTTTTACCATAAGCATGCGCAGTATTAAGCACTACGTATTTAAGGACCTGCGTCCAGTCAGCACGTTGCGTTAATGTACTAAATTTAGTACCTATTTCACATTGGCCAGCAGTCGCTACTTCATGGTGATGCACTTCAACTGGCACACCCATTTCTTCTAAAGCAATACACATAGCTGAGCGCACGTCTTGTAATGAATCGACTGGTGGTACTGGGAAATAACCACCTTTAATGCCTGGGCGATGACCAGTGTTGCCGCCTTCAAATTTTTCGCCAGAAGACCATGCTGCTTCTTCTGAGTTGATACGTACAGAACTACCACTCATATCTACAGACCAGTTGATAGAGTCAAAAATAAAGAATTCTGGTTCTGGGCCAAAGTAAGCAGTATCGCCAATGCCGCTTGATTTTAAGTAGGCTTCAGCGCGTTTCGCCAAGCTACGTGGACAACGATCGTAGCCTTTGCCATCCGTTGGGTCAACCACGTCACAAGTGAGGATTAATGTTGGCTCATCCATGAATGGATCAATGTTTGCCGTTGATGGATCTGGCATTAATTGCATATCTGAGGCTTGAATACCTTTCCAACCACTGATAGAAGAGCCATCAAAAGCATGACCTTCAGTAAATTTAGCTTCATCAAAGTGTGAAACAGGTACCGTTACGTGCTGCTCTTTACCGCGAGTATCTGTAAAGCGAAAATCAACAAATTTAATGTCGTTTTCTTTTACCATTTTCATTACATTAGCCACTGACATCTGCGTCTCCTATTTGAGGGTATTTTAGACAATCGATTGCATCTAAAACTTAAAGATAAAATCAATAAAAATTCAACATGACAGAGTAGCAGGAAATGTGCCATTTTGAGAACCCCAAAACGTGGATTTTTTTACCAATTAGATTGAAGTAGTGAAAGTTTAAGGTCAAAAATAGTGCAATAAGAAAAAACTACGCACTTATTTGGTGCGACAATGACCAAGTAAAGAATTGTGAATATTTTTCAAGTTTTATGCAGTTGCTATTAGAATACGATTATAAAAAATTGCACGATAAAAATTAATAGGGTATTCATATGAGTAGAGCAAATGAAATTTTGCAGTTAGCGCGAAGTCGGAGTATTGAGCAGAATTTCACCTATGCCGGGGCAATGACCCCCGTTGAGGCCTTCGAACTATTGCAAGCCGAACCACAAGCCTTATTAGTTGATGTGCGCACGAAGGCTGAATTAGCATTAGTGGGTCGCGTGCCAGGAGCAGTAAATATTGAGTGGGCCTTTTATCCAGGCATGGTGCCTAATCCAGACTTTGGTCAGCAGTTATCTGAAATGGTGAATAAAGACCGACCTGTCGTATTTATGTGCCGTACCGGTGGGCGTTCTCATAATGCTGCGGTCATAGCGCAACAGCTTGGCTTTAATCAAGCTTACAATATGCTAGAGGGCTTCGAGGGTGAGTCTAATGAGCTGAAGCAACGCACAACCATTAATGGTTGGAGGCACGCCAACTTACCTTGGACTAACTAAGCCGTGACCGACAAATATGCTGTGATTGGCAACCCAATAGCGCACAGTCAATCACCATTGATTCAAGAGGCTTTCGCCAAACAAACAGAACAAGACCTGAGTTATGAGAAAATATTGGCGCCCCTAAATGGTTTTGCGGCAAAAATTCACGAGCTGATCGCGTTAGGCTATAAAGGCGTAAATATTACCGTCCCGTTTAAGTTGCAAGCATTTCAATTGGCTACCAAGCTCAGTCAACGCGCGCAATACGCTGGCGCAGTCAACACTTTGAGTTTTAATGGCGCTGAAATTCTAGGAGATAACACCGATGGTGCAGGTCTAGTGCGCGATATTGAGCTTAATCTTAACATTCCAATCACCGGTAAACGCATTTTACTCATCGGTGCTGGCGGCGCTGCTGAAGGGGTTTTACATCCTTTGTTGGCACGTCATCCAGCTTTACTGGTCATTACTAATCGTACTTTAGCTAAAGCTGAGGCCATGGTGAATAAGGTTAAAGCACAAGATGACATTTCGGTTTGTGCTGTTTCCCTAGAGGGGTTGCAGAAAATAAGCTTTGATATTGTAATTAATGCCACTTCAACTGGCCTGAGTGAAACAACACTTCCGTTGCCAGCGAGTATTTTTGCTCAAGGCTGCTTAGCTTACGATATGATGTACGGTCGTGAAACTCCATTTATGGCACTAGCGCGAACCCATGGTGCGCGCGTAGTGGATGGTTTGGGCATGTTAGTAGAACAGGCCGCTGAGGCGTTCTTCGTTTGGCGCGGTATTCGTCCGGCTACACCGTCTGTCATGCGCGCTATTAAAGAAGGCATTAAGCAATAAGAATGATTCAGTGGCTACTTAATAGTAAAGAAGATGCTGGGAGCATTGGTTTTGGCGGATATGTGACCCGCTGCCTAGCACTATTTTTTATTCTGTTATTTCTGTATCAACTTTGGATATTCTTACATATTTGTTGGTGGGTGAAATTTAATCCAGCAACTACGGCGTTTATGGAAGATCGTTTAGATGTGATTCAGGAAAAGTTACCAGATGCCGAACTTAAACATCGCTGGGTAAGTTATAACCAAATCTCAATTCATTTAAAACGCGCGGTGATAGCTTCAGAGGATTCTAAATTCTTAGTCCATGAAGGTTTTGATTGGGAAGGTATACAAAAAGCCTACGAAAAAGATCTCAAAAAAGGCAAGATTGTTGCTGGTGGTTCTACCATTAGTCAGCAGTTAGCCAAGAATTTGTTTTTGTCCACCCAGCGGACGCCGTGGCGAAAAGCTGAAGAAGCGATGATCACGGTCATGCTGGAAAATGTGCTGAGTAAGCGACGAATCTTAGAGATTTATTTGAATAGCATAGAGTGGGGAAACGGGGTGTTTGGTGCGGAGGCAGCGGCAAGGCATTATTTCAAAACTAGCGCCTCTAATTTAAATCCTGAACAGGCTGCCAAGTTGGCAGTGATGATACCCAACCCACGTTTCTATGATCAACATAACGCGACCAATTATTTATATCGCCGCATGGCGACCATAGAAGCCCGCATGGTCACGGTACAAGTGCCACGATAAGTCTTTTGTTAGGCAAACACTCCCTTTTTCTCACGAAGAGTGGAGTTAATCAAAGCAATTGATTGATTGTTTGTTAAAGCATTAATTTCAAGTATTGAGCGGTATAACTTTCATTACTCAGTGCGACTTCTTCAGGCGTGCCCTCAGCGATAATCATGCCTCCGCCATCACCTCCTTCTGGTCCCATATCAACAATCCAATCTGCAGTTTTAATCACATCCAAGTTATGCTCAATAATGACGATAGTATTTCCAGCATCACGTAAGCGATGAATCACATCAAGCAATAATTGAATATCTGCAAAATGCAGGCCAGTGGTGGGCTCGTCTAAAATATATAGAGTGCGCCCTGTATCCCGTTTACTCAGTTCTAGCGATAGTTTCACACGCTGCGCTTCGCCCCCAGAAAGCGTGGTTGCACTTTGCCCTAACGTAATATAACCCAAGCCTACATCAAGTAAGGTTTTTAACTTACGTGCAATCACTGGCTGAGCATTAAAAAATGTATGCGCCTGCTCGACCGTCATCTCTAGCACTTCGCGTATATTTTTACCTTTGAACTGTATTTCTAGCGTTTCACGGTTGTAGCGATCTCCTTTACATACGTCACAAGGTACGTAGACATCGGGTAAGAAGTGCATTTCTACACGAATTACACCATCACCTTGGCAAGCTTCGCATCGACCACCTTTGACATTAAATGAATAGCGACCAGGTCCATAACCGCGCACGCGACTCTCAGGTACACCAGCAAACAAATCGCGTATGGGCGTAAATAAACCAGTATAAGTTGCTGGGTTAGAGCGCGGCGTACGACCAATTGGGCTTTGATCGACATCGACGACTTTATCAAAAAACTCTAAACCATCGATTTCACCAAACGCTGCTGGTTCAGTGGTACTGCCATATAAGTGCTGGGCAACAATGCGGTAAAGCGTATCATTAATGAGGGTGGATTTTCCGCTACCTGAAACGCCGGTAATACAACTGAGTAAACCGACTGGCAACTTCAGGGTTACATCTCTTAAATTATTGCCGGTCGCATGGCTCATTTTAAGCCAGCGCGTTGGATCGGGAGGTGTACGTTTTTTGTTGTAGTTAATTTGGCGCTTTCCGCTTAGGTATTCGCCCGTCAGTGAATTTGCATTGGCTTTAATTTCAGCAGGAGTACCCTCTGCCACAATTTGTCCGCCATGCTCACCTGCACCCGGTCCGATATCGATGACATAATCTGCAGCCATAATGGCATCTTGATCATGCTCGACTACGATGACACTGTTGCCGATATCACGCAGACGTTTTAGGGTTTCAAGTAAACGGTCGTTATCGCGTTGATGCAAACCAATCGAGGGTTCGTCTAACACATACATCACACCCGTTAAGCCACTGCCAATTTGGCTGGCTAAACGGATGCGTTGTGCTTCACCTCCGGATAGCGTTTCTGCCGAGCGAGAAAGCGATAAATACTCTAAACCTACATTGGTTAAAAACTTAAGACGGTTGCTTATTTCTTTGACGATTTTATCGGCAATAGCAAGCTTAGAACCACTCAATTCAAGGGTATCGAAGAAAGTAAGCGCTAACTTAAGAGGTACTTGGCACACTTCATGGATATTTTTATTGCCTACTTTTACATGACGCGCTTCTTTGCGTAAGCGGGTACCTGCACACTCAGGGCAGCTTTGTGAATTAAGGTATTTTGCCAGCTCTTCGCGGACCGTTGATGAGTCAGTTTCATGGTAACGGCGTTTCAGATTATTGATAATACCTTCGAAATTATGCGATTTATTAAAGAAAGCACCGCGCTCATTTAAGTATTTAAAAATGATGATTTCTTTGCCGCTACCATGCAGCAGAATTTGCTGGATAGGGTCAGCCAATTGTTCAAATGGGGTGTCTAAGTCAAAACCATAGTGGGTTGCTAAGCTAGATAACATTTGGAAGTAAAATTGGTTGCGTCTATCCCAGCCTTTAATTGCACCAGCGGCAAGAGACAAGTGTGGGAAAGCCACCACGCGCTTAGGATCAAAAAAGCTGATATTGCCTAAGCCGTCACAAGTCGGGCAAGCGCCCATTGGGTTGTTAAATGAAAATAACCGTGGCTCTAGTTCAGCTAATGAGTAGTCGCATTCTGGGCAGGAGAACTTAGCTGAAAACATATGTTCTTTGTTACTGTCCATTTCCAAGGCAATCGCCTTACCTTCAGCCAAACGTAAGGCTGTTTCAAATGACTCAGCAATACGTTGTTTCATGTCCGCATTTACCTTGATGCGGTCGATGACCACATCAATACTATGTTTAGTCGTTTTGGTGAGCTGTGGCAAAGCATCCACTTCGTAAATCTGCCCATCCACACGTAGGCGAACAAAGCCTTGAGATTTTAATTGTTCAAATAAATCGAGTTGCTCACCCTTTCGATTACTCACCACAGGCGCTAAGATCATCAGCTTGGTGTCATCTGGCAGGGCGAGCACATGGTCTACCATTTGGCTGACGGTTTGCGCTTCGAGTTTAATCCCATGTTCCGGACATTCTGGATCCCCCGCGCGTGCGTAAAGCAGTCGTAAATAATCATGAATTTCCGTGACGGTGCCTACCGTGGAACGGGGGTTATGCGAAGTAGACTTTTGCTCAATCGATATCGCTGGTGATAGGCCTTCAATCAAATCGACATCTGGTTTATCCATGCGCGCTAGAAATTGACGCGCATAGGCAGAGAGGGATTCTACATAACGGCGTTGACCTTCCGCGTAAAGCGTATCAAAAGCCAATGAGGACTTGCCAGAACCAGATAAACCAGTAATCACGACTAGTTGATTTCTAGGGATATCGAGCGATATATTTTTAAGATTGTGCGTGCGAGCACCGCGTATTTTAATGAATTCCATAATGCTTTAACGAATATTAGGGCAACCTGCTAATATACCTACTTTTACGATTTTAACTTAATCATTTTTCATGACTACATCGAATAAAGAGCCCAATATTCAAACGCACGATCTTTTTGCAGACTTTGCTGATGACGCATTAGTGTCATTAGAAGTAGCCGATACAGATAAAATGACCAAAAACGAAATGCGCGCCACGACTAGTTTGGCCGCTATTTATGGTTTGCGCATGTTTGGCATGTTCTCTATTCTGCCCATTTTTGCCATCTATGCCTCCACTTTGGCAGAAAAACCCAGTAGTTTAATGATTGGCTTGGCGTTAGGTGCTTATGGGCTAACGCAAGCCCTATTTCAGTTGCCGTTTGGTATGGCCTCAGATCGCTTTGGCCGCAAACCTATTATCTATATAGGGCTGGCAATTTTCGCTATAGGTAGCATAGTGGCAGCACTGGCCATGAACATAGAAGCAATCATCTTAGGTCGCGTGATTCAAGGTGCAGGGGCAGTGTCTGCAGTGGTTACTGCTTTGCTGGCAGATTTAACGCGTGATGAACACCGTACCAAAGCGATGGCGACTATAGGCGCCACCATCGGTGTAGCGTTCGCATTGTCTTTAGTGGGCGGCCCCTTATTAAATCAATGGATTGGTGTGCCCGGTATTTTTGCCGTGACTGCCTTACTGACGATAGCTGCAATGGTGGTAGTGAAATTTGTGGTGCCAGATCCAGTGCAAAGCTACTACCACTCAGACTCAAGTGCCGCACCTGCTAAGCTTAAAGATGTGCTAAAAAATGCGCAGTTACTCCGTTTAAATTACGGCATCTTTGCCCTACATGCTGCGCAAATGGCTATGTTTGTGGTGGTGCCATTTGCTATTACTCAATCTAGTCATATCGAAGTGAATCAGCATTGGCATATTTATTTGCCGGTGTTGTTGGTATCCTTTGCCTTGATGGTGCCAGCGATTATTTATGCTGAAAAACAAGCAAAAATGAAACTAGTTTTTGTAAGCGCAATTGCTTTAATGCTCGTGGCGCAACTCATGTTTTCAGCTTCTATTCAACACTTTTGGGGCATCGTTGCTTCCCTTACTATTTACTTTATTGCTTTTAATGTGCTCGAAGCATCACTTCCCTCGATTATTAGTAAAATTGCACCAGCTGCAGCCAAAGGGACTGCGATGGGTGTTTATAATACAGCTCAGTCACTAGGTATTTTTGTAGGTGGCGCTTTCGGCGGTTATTTATCACATGCGTTTGGCTTTGCAAGTGTGTTTATATTTTGTAGCATTATGATGCTGATATGGCTAGTATTAGCATATTCAATGCAGTCACCAGCTGCGATTCGAACTAAAATGTACACGATGAGTGCTAAGGCTGATGTGATGACGGTGGTGGCGGCAGCCAAGCTTAAATCTAAGCTAGAAAAAATCAACGGTGTGATTGAGGTGGCGGTGTTACCGCAAGAGCGTACTCTGATTTTAAAGGTGGATAAATTACAAACTTGGGATGATTCTCAAGTGCTTAAATTATTGAGGGGATAAAAATGGCATCAGTGAATAAAGTAATTTTAGTAGGTAATTTGGGGCGTGATCCAGAAGTGCGTTTCATGCCTAATGGTGAAGCGGTTTGTAATTTTAGTATTGCCACTACAGACAGCTGGAAAGATAAATCGGGTGCTAAACAAGAAAAGACGGAATGGCACAATATTGTTATGTATCGTAAATTGGCAGAAATTGCTGGTGAGTATCTCAAGAAAGGACGTCCAGTCTATGTTGAAGGACGTTTACAGACGCGTAAATGGCAAACTAAAGAAGGTCAAGATCGCTACACGACAGAAATTATTGCTGATCAAATGCAAATGCTAGGCGGTCGTGAAGGTGGCACTAATGCAACTAGTTATGATGGGGGTGTAGACCAAAGCAGTGCGAGTGCTGATTTCAATCAAGCGCCTGCAAGCGCATCGGCAGCGCCAACGACTGGTGCGAAATCTGCAACGTCGAATGCTGGGTTTGATGATTTTGAAGACGACATTCCATTTTGACGAATACCATGTAGTAAAGTGTAAATAAACCCCTGTTATACAGGGGTTTTTCTTATGTACTTTATAAGAATCTATCGAGTAATTTACGGCTATGTTTATCCAGTTGCTCTAGATTGTGAATGACGAAGTTAATGCCATGAGCATCCGTAATAAGAAGAGAGGTTTGTGTAAGTCGGCGAATATGATCTTCGGCTTTGAGTATGAGTTCTGCATTGCCGCGATTGGTTCTGACCTGCCAAGTGCTTGGTGTGGCAAAGCTGGATACCTTAAGTATGCTTTGTATCTCCGGCATAAATTCACGCTGCGCAAGTTCTGCGGCAATGAGTTCGCGGCTAACTTGATCTAAGTCACTTAAGCGTTCTATCCATAGTAATTCATGGCTATCAGCACTGACCAAGGATAAACCTTCATCAGCAGCGCTAATCGGAAACGCGCGCACAGGATATACACCAACATGTAAAGCTCCCTCGGCAATACTAAACTCTAGGAGACCGGCTTTATTGCGGCTAATCGTGAAGGGTGCTTTGGGATCAGTGATGAGTCGAATTTGCTCCATGTTTAAAGGCTACTTTCTTTATTGGCAATATTGCGAATGCTGGATAGATCATCCAAGTCAGTGTCTACATTGCGTGCCTGGGCTTGATATAAACGATAGTAAGCTCCCTCGCGCGCCATCAGTTCATCATGATTACCCACTTCTATAATTTGACCTTGATCTAATACGACCAAGCGACTGGCTTTGTGTAGCGTGGAAAGTCTATGCGCAATGGCGATGGTGGTGCGACCATGGACTAGGTTGTCGAGCGCCTTCTGAATTTCTTTTTCAGTTTCTGTATCGACTGAGGCGGTGGCTTCATCTAGGATCAGGATGCGCGGATCTATCAATAAAGCGCGGGCGATGGAAATACGTTGGCGTTCACCGCCAGATAAGCCGTGGCCGCGTTCACCAACCAAAGAGTCATAGCCGTGCGGTAGGCGCAAGATAAATTCATGGGCGTGGGCGGCTCTTGCTGCAGCGACAATTTGAGCGCGACTGGCCTCAGGTTTTCCGTAAGCGATATTCTCGGCAATACTACCAAAAAACAAGAAAGGTTCTTGTAATACCAGCCCGATATTGCGTCTGTATTCAGCAATTGGTAGGGAACGTATATTCACTCCATCTAAGCTAATTGAACCAGCTGAAACATCGTAAAAGCGGCACATCAAATTCACAAGCGTACTTTTCCCCGACCCGCTATGACCGACCAAACCAATCATTTCTCCAGGTTCTATTACTAGATTTAACTCTTTGATGACTGAGCGATTTCCATAGCGAAAGCCAGCGCCGCGAATTTCTATGCGGCCACTGACGTGGTCCAAATGCACAGGGTTAGTCGGTTCAGGTACGCTGGAAACATGATCCAAAATATCAAAGATACGCTTAGAACCAGAGGCCGCTTTTTGCGTTACGGAAACAATGCGGCTCATAGAATCTAAACGGGTGTAGAAGCGGCTGATATAGGCAAGGAATGCTGTCAATATACCAACGCTGATCTCATTATGCGCCACTTGCCAAATGCCAAATGCCCAAACCAAGAGTAAGCCAATCTCAGTAAGCAGGGTCACGCTGGGTGAAAATAATGACCATATTTTATTAATGCGATCATTCACAATTAAATTATGCTGATTGGCTTCACGAAAGCGTAATGCTTCACGACCTTCTTGAGCAAAGGCTTTCACAACACGTATGCCAGGAATGGTGTCAGCGAGCACATTACTTACTTGCGACCACACGCGATCAATTTTTTCAAAGCCAGTGCGTAGTCGGTCGCGCACGATGTGAATCATCCACGCAATAATAGGCAGTGGCAATAGTGTAATCAAAGCCAGTTTAGCGTTGATAGAGATTAGAATAGCCGCTGTCATGATGATCATCAGCACATCAGTCGCAAAGTCGAGCAGATGAAGTGATAGAAAAACGCAGATACGATCAGACTCGGAGCCGATGCGTGACATTAAATCACCCGTGCGTTTCCCGCCAAAATATTCTAGCGATAGACGTAACAAGTGCTGATAGGTGATTGTGCGCAGGTCTGCGCCTATACGTTCGCTCACCAAGGCTAGAATATAAGTACGTGCCCAACCTAAGCTCCAGGCTAGCAAGGCTGAGCCAAGGAGGCCGGCCAGCAATAACGATACCATTTCATAATTAATAGGTGCGCCATTTTGGTAGGGAATTAGCACCTTATCCATAAGCGGTATGGTCAGGTAAGGCGGCACCAAGGTTGCTGCAGTAGAAGCTAACATCAGAAGGAAGCCTCCTAGCAGTTGCCATTGGTAGGGCTTTGCAAATCGCCATAAGCGTAGCAAGGTCCAAGTCGATGGAGGCTTATCTATTTCACCATCGCAATGCGCGCACTCCAAAGTGTCAGTTGCAAGCTCAGCTTGACAGTTTGGGCAATATTGAACATCTTCAGCTACGGCAGGCTCGCCGCTAATAAAGCTGACCACTTGCTGTGTCAATTGTTTATTAAAGAGCGCGACTGCAGCATCGTGCGCTAATGTGTAATGCCAGCGGGCTAACCTTAATTCTTCATCAAATAATTCTATACTTCCAACACCTGCATGATCGTGGTGTGTGCAGCGGAGCGATGCTTTAAATGGGAACGCTATCAGGTCAGTTGATTGTTCTCTGCAATGGTAAAGACGTTGATTGGTGAGTACCAGCAACTGTTTTTTAAAATTTAAATCCGCATCTAGATTGAGCTCCAGCCACGCAATAATGACTTCATTATGGGTGAGCTGCGGGTGTATGGAGGCATACCAGTGCCTCGGTAGCACCTGATTTATTGGACTGGTGGGGAGTATTTGGTTGTTCACAGCGGCTGAGTGTACTACAATCTATAAGGCTGATAAACAGTTATGACATGCTTTTTGGCAAACTTAAAACAGTATGCCAACTTCGCCAATTTCTCACCTTCAATTCATCTGGACCGACTGATGGAGTTTCTAAAGATTTTACCCCTGCGTGGACCGAATATATGGACCTATCGTCCAGTATTAGAAGTATGGTTAGATATCGGAGCCTTAGAGGACTCCCCTTCTAATACTATTCCTGGTTTTTACGAGCGACTAAGCGCCTGCTTGCCCACTTTGGCCGAGCATCGATGCGGCATTGGCGAGCGTGGTGGATTTTTACAACGCGTGCGTGAAGGCACTTGGCCTGGTCATATTTTAGAGCATGTCACGTTAGAACTTCAGACTTTGGCCGGAATGCAGGGCGGCTTCGGTAAGGCGCGTAGCACAGATGTTCGTGGTGTTTATAAAGTGGTGGTCCGCTCACGGAATGAACAAGTGAGCCGCGCCGCGCTTCATGCGGCGCGAGATTTAGTGCTTGCAGCCATGGAAGATCGCCCATTTAATTTAGTGGCGGCACTCACACAATTGCGTGAGATGGTCGACAACCTATGTTTAGGTCCAAGTACTGCCTGCATTGTCGATGCGGCTACTGAGCGACGTATCCCCTCCATTCGTTTAACGGCAGGTAACTTAGTGCAATTGGGCTATGGTGCCAAGCAACATCGCATTTGGACTGCAGAAACCGATCAAACCAGTGCTATTGCCGAAAGTATTTCTGGGGATAAAGATTTAACTAAAAGCCTATTAGAGGCCTGTGGCGTTCCTGTGCCAGAAGGTCGTTTAGTAGATAGCGTTGACGATGCTTGGGAAGCGGCAGAAAATATAGGTTTGCCGGTGGTTGTTAAGCCACGTGATGGCAATCATGGCCGTGGTGTTTCTATGGAATTGATGACGCGAGCTGAGGTTGAGTCGGCCTATCACTTAGCTCGTGAAGAAGGTAGTGGTGTCATGGTGGAGCGCTTTGTGCGTGGTAGCGAGCACCGTTTGTTGATTGTAGGTGGCAAGCTGGCAGCAGCGGCTAGGGGTGAGTCAGTTTCAGTGACTGGCGATGGAAAATTGAATATCCGTGAGTTAATTGCTCGAGACATTAATACTGATCCGCGGCGTGGTGAAGCTGAAGAGTTTCCGCTGGATATAATCTCTATCGATAATAATGCATCGGCCATGTTTGAAATTGAACGCCAAGGCTTTAATGCGGATGCGATACCTACAGTTGGTAAGCAGATTACGATTCAACGCAATGGCAATGTAGCCTTGGATGTGACGGATTTAGTACATCCAGAGGTGGCAGCAACTGCGGCGTTGGCAGCGCGTATTGTGGGCCTTGATATTGCTGGTGTGGATTTGGTGGCTGAGGATATTTCGCTCCCGTTAGCTGCACAAGGTGCGGCTATTGTTGAAGTGAATGCGGGCCCTGGTCTATTGATGCATCTAAAACCAGCCGAAGGCGAGGCGCGCCCGGTAGGTAAAGCCATTGTTGATAGTTTGTTTGCTGACGGCGACGATGGTCGTATTCCAATTATTGGCGTGGCTGGTACTAGCGGTAAAACTTTAGTGGCGCAGATGGTCACTAGGCTACTGCATTTAAGTGGCAAACATGTAGGTTTGGCATGCAGTGCTGGTTTGTATCTTGAGCAGCGGCAGGTCGATAAGTCTGATTGTGCGACTTGGGCTGCGGCACAAAAGTTACTGATGAATCGCAATCTAGATGCGGCCGTCATTGAAAATAGTCTCACTATGATTTTATCTGAAGGTTTAGGCTATGACCGATGTCAAGTAGGAGTCATCACTAATATTGCACCTGAGCAACATTATGGTGAGTACTATATCGAGACCCCAGAGCAGGTGTGGAATGTCATGCGCACTCAAATTGATGTGGTGCTTGAGAGTGGGGTCGCGGTGCTTAACGCAGGCGATCCTCTGGTAGCGCAGATGGCAGACTTGTGTGATGGGGAAGTGATTTATTTTGCTCGCGATGCGAAACTTCCAGTAGTGGAGGAGCATCTTAAACGTGGTGGGCGTGCGGTGGTGGTAGCAGTGGGCAGTTTGGTCCTTGCCACTGGAAGCGCCCAAGTGCCAGTCGCAAGGCAGGTGGCAATTAAAATGTTGGAGGGGTCTGCGCCAGAGGATAAAAAACTGGAGCACATCTTGGCTGCGGTCGCTGTTGGATGGGCCTTAGGTATTTCGCCCGAGCTTATGCGGGCGGGCATTAAAAACTTTAATGTGAATTTATTAACCGCGGAACACACGGATGTCTAGTTTAATAAGCGTCACCACATTTGAATCACTAATCCTAGGTTGTCTTAATTTAAGGGAAGCTGTTTGATGGAAGTGTCACGTATACGAGCCTTGCGGGGGCCTAACCTTTGGAGTCGGCATACCGCTATTGAAGTGATTGTATCTTGTACGAGTGCGGAGTGCGATATTGATAATATTAGTGGTTTTGAGTCAGGTCTGCGCGCAAGATTTCCAGCTATAGGGTTGTTGCAAATAGCCGGTCGTACCGAAGCGGTATCGATGGCGCATGTGCTTGAGGTAGCGGCTCTCGCGCTTCAAGCCCAGTCAGGCTGTCCAGTAACATTCAGCCGAACAGCCTCAACTGTGGAGCCTGGTATCTATCAGGTGGTATTCGAATATAGTGAAGAGGAAGTAGGTCGTTTAGCCCTAGAGTTAGCAGAACAGCTTTGTCATGCAGCATTATCCGATACGCCATTTGCATTAGCCGCGGCTATGGCGCAGATTAGGGAGCTGGATGAAGACGTGCGCTTAGGACCTAGTACTGGAGCGATTGTTCAGGCAGCCACTAAGCGTGGCATTCCATTTCGCCGCCTTACCGCGGGCAGTCTAGTGCAGTTTGGCTGGGGCAGCAAACAACGTCGCATTCAGGCGGCAGAAACTGATCTTAGTAGCGCGATTGCTGAAGCAATCGCCCAAGATAAGCAGTTGACCAAGAAACTATTAAGTGCTGCTGGCGTACCTGTCCCTAACGGACGTGAAGCGGTGGATGTCGAGGATGCTTGGGCTGCGATGATGGAAATCGGCGGACCAGTCGTGGTGAAACCTAAGGATGGTAATCAGGGTAAAGGGGTAACTGTCAATATTACAACGCGTGCCCAACTAGATGGCGCTTATGCAGCTGCGGCTGAGATCAGCTCGGAAGTGTTGGTGGAGCGATTCATTCCTGGCGGCGATTTTCGTTTATTGGTCGTGGGCAATAAGTTGATAGCCGCGGCTAGACGTGACCCACCTTTGGTCATTGGCGATGGTGTGCTGAGTGTGAGTGAGCTCGTTGAAAAAGTGAATTTGGATCCTCGGCGCGGCGAAGGTCATGCCACTTCTTTGACCAAAATGCGCATAGATGATATTGCTTTGGCCAGTTTAGCAGCGCAAAATTTTAGTGTTGACTCGGTACCGCAAAAAGGTGCGCGGGTTATTCTTCGTAATAATGCTAATTTAAGTACGGGTGGAACTGCCACTGATGTGACCGATGATGTGCATCCCGACTTGGCGGCCTGCGCGGTTGCCGCCGCACAAATGGTAGGCTTAGATGTTTGCGGCGTTGATCTGGTCTGTGATAGCGTGCAGCGTTCGTTGAAAGAGCAGGCCGTGGGTGTGGTTGAAGTGAATGCTGCACCAGGATTGCGTATGCATTTACAGCCCTCATTCGGTAAAGGCCGTGCTGTGGGTGAAGCGATTGTTTCTACCATGTTTGCTGCTAATGATAATGGCAGAATCCCGGTGGTGGCAGTTGCTGGAACCAATGGTAAAACCACGACGGTACGTTTAATTGCATATATTCTTGGCTGCCAAGGCTTTCGTGTTGGCATGACTAATTCTGATGGCGTTTACATTCATGGGCAACGTATTGATAGCGGCGACTGCAGTGGGCCGAGAAGTGCGCGCAATGTCTTGTTACATCCTGATGTAGATGCTGCTGTATTCGAAACTGCAAGAGGTGGCGTTTTACGAGAAGGTTTGGCCTTTGATCGTTGCGATGTGGCGGTAGTCACAAATATCGGCATGGGTGATCATCTAGGATTGAACTATATTACAACGGTAGAAGACTTGGCCGTCGTTAAACGCGTGGTAGTGCAGAATATTGCGGTCAATGGTGTGGCAGTGCTCAATGCAGCTGATCCTATGACGGTCTCAATGGCGGCTTCTTGCCCGGGTTCTGTGACATTTTTTACCAAAGATCGTCAGCATCCAGTGATGGCAACCCATGCCGCTCAGGGTAGACGAGTGGTTTATGTGGAAAATGGTGAAATCGTAGCAACGCAGAAAACGGTCGACCAAAAGCCCTTTATACAAAGCATTCCCCTGATACAAATACCGATTACTAGAAATGGTAGCATAGGTTTTCAGGTTGAAAATGCCATGGCGGCAATCGCCGCTGCTTGGGCACTGGGCGTGGACTGGGATAGTATAAGGAAAGGGGTATCCACCTTTGTGAGCGATGCCCAAACCGCACCTGGTCGTTTTAACTTTTTTGATTATAAGGGCGCCAGTGTGATTGCCGATTACGGGCATAATCCTGATGCGATTGTGGCTTTGGTAGAGGCGATTGAGTCGATCCCAGCTAATAAGCGCATGGTGGTGATTAGCGGTGCCGGCGATAGACGTGATATTGATATTAGCCGACAGAGCGAGATTCTGGGTGATGCTTTTGATGAGATTATTTTGTATCAGGATCAGTGTCAGCGTGGTCGCGCTGATGGTGAAGTCTTGAAGTTGTTGCAAGATGGATTAGTGAATGCAAAGCGCGCTAGCCGAATAGACGAAATTCGTGGTGAATTTTTAGCCATCGATACGGCATTGGCAAGACTGGAAGAAGGTGATCTGTGTCTAATTCTGATTGATCAAGTCGAAGAGGCGTTAGCGTATATTGCAGAGTGTGTCGCTAATAGCTGATACTTCGCATTGGCAAGGTGTGTGAGGTATAATTTCACTTTTCGAATTTAGCGCCTATTTTATCTATGCCAATTTACGATTTTCAATGCAGTAGCTGTGGCTTTAAAGACGAAGTGATGCGCAAAATTAGCGCAGCTAGTACTGAGGTCTGCCCGCAATGTAGTGCTGAAACATTTAGTAAGCAGTTGTCTGCGCCTAGCTTTCAGCTGACTGGAAGCGGTTGGTATGCTACTGACTTTAAAAATGGGTCGAATAAAGCCACGACGACTACCCCGGTGTCTACTAAAACCAGTGAGCAAGCAAAAACAGAATCTAACGCGACGCTTAATGCGGCAGCTAGCCCTGCTTCGACTCCTGATTCTGGCTCAGAAAAGAAATCTGATGCTACACCAGCACCTAATAAGTAATTATTAACGCACATCCATCCTATGAAAAAATATTTTATTACTGGTTTGTTGGTGTTGGTGCCATTTTTTATCACACTCTGGGTTATTTCTAGCCTAGTAGGGATGATGGATCAGAGCCTATTGCTTCTGCCGATAAGCTGGCGGCCGAAGGCACAGTTAGGTTTGGAAATTCCTGGTGTTGGCGCATTGCTAACTTTATTTATTGTTTTTGTTACCGGTATAATCGCTACCAACTTCTTTGGGAAGCAACTCATTTTGTTGTGGGAAGCCCTATTGGCCAAGGTGCCAGTGGTGAAGTCGATTTATGCCAGTGTTAAGCAAGTTTCCGATACCCTGTTTTCAGATTCTGGTAATGCCTTTCGGCAAGCGGTATTGGTGCAGTTTCCGCGTCAGGGTTCATGGACTATTGCTTTTGTTACGGGTAAGCCAGGTGGCGATGTTGCGAATCATTTACAAGGGGATTATGTCAGCGTATTTGTGCCGACTACCCCAAATCCGACGGGCGGTTATTTTTTAATGATGCCAATTGCTGAAGTGATTGTGCTTGATATGAGCGTGGATGAAGCGCTTAAATATATTATTTCTATGGGCGTGGTTGCACCAACAGAAAAGATTGTCCCGCAACTGCTAAAAAAAGACTAAAAGCAAGAGATTAATTTAACCAAAACTTAATAAGAAATTTACATTATGCGTACACATTACTGCGGCCATTTAAACCGCGAACATATCGGCCAAACAGTCACTTTATGTGGTTGGGCACATCGTCGTCGCGACCACGGTGGTGTCATTTTTATCGACTTGCGTGACCGTGAAGGCATGGCGCAAATTGTGATCAATCCTGATGCTAAAGCCGCTTTTTCTTTGGCAGAAACGGTGCGAAGTGAATATGTGCTGAAGATTGTATGTGAAGTACGCGCGCGCCCTGAAGGCGCAGTGAATGCTAACTTAGCAACCGGTGAAGTGGAAATGATTGCCACTGAAATCGAAATATTAAATGCGTCACTGACCCCTCCTTTTATGTTGGATGACGAGAGTCTGACTGAAACCGTACGCCTACAGCATCGCTATATTGATTTGCGTCGCCCAGTCATGCAGAAAAATATGATGTTGCGCTACCGTGTAGCCAAAACGCTACGAGACTACTTAGACACCAACGGTTTTATTGAAATTGAAACGCCAATGTTGACACGCTCAACTCCAGAAGGTGCCCGTGATTACTTGGTTCCTAGCCGTGTACATGCAGGTGAGTTTTTTGCGCTACCACAATCACCACAGTTATTTAAACAACTGTTAATGGTGTCAGGTTTTGATCGTTACTTCCAAATCACCAAATGTTTTCGTGATGAAGATCTTCGTGCAGACCGTCAGCCTGAATTTACGCAAGTCGACATTGAAACCTCATTTATGACTGAAAATCAGATCATGGACATGGTGGAGGAAATGATTCGTCAGATGCTGAAGAAAGTACAGAACGTTGAGTTGCCAGCTGCATTCCCGCGCATGAGCTTTTCTGAGGCAATGACGCGTTATGGTTCAGATAAGCCAGACATGCGCGTAACGCTAGAAATCACTGAGCTTTCTGACGTAATGAAAGATGTGGATTTTAAAGTATTCTCAGGTGCAGCCAATATGGCTGGTGGGCGTGTGGCAGCATTGCGAGTGCCTAATGGCGCTGCGATTGCGCGTAGCGAGATTGATGCCTATACAGAATTTGTGAAAATTTATGGCGCTAAAGGTTTGGCTTATATCAAGATTAACGATATCACCAAGCTTAATGAAGAGGGACTGCAAAGCCCGATCGTTAAAAATATACATGTGACTGCGCTACAAGCGATCATTGATCGCACCGGTGCACAAAATGGAGATATTATCTTTTTTGGCGCGGACAAAACTAAAGTGGTGAATGAAGCTTTGGGTGCTTTGCGTCTTAAGGTTGGTCACGATAAAGGACATGTGGATGGCCGTGCTTGGGCGCCATTGTGGGTGGTTGATTTCCCAATGTTTGAACACGATGAAGAAAATGATCGCTGGGCTGCACTTCACCATCCGTTTACCGCTCCTAAAGACGGTCATGAAGACCTGTTGGTGACGAATCCTGGTGCTTGTTTGTCTAAAGCCTATGACATGGTACTTAATGGCTGGGAAGTCGGTGGTGGTTCTGTGCGTATCCATAAGCAAGATATACAATCTAAAGTGTTTGATGCCTTAAAAATCAGTCATGAAGAGGCGCAAGAGAAATTCGGTTTCTTGCTAGATGCCTTGCAATACGGCGCACCTCCACATGGCGGACTGGCTTTTGGTTTAGATCGCTTGGTGACTTTAATGACGGGTGCAGAATCTATACGTGATGTCATTGCCTTCCCTAAAACTCAGCGCGCGCAGTGCTTAATGACCAATGCGCCAAGTGCGGTGGATGAGAAACAATTAAGGGAGTTGCATATTCGTGTGCGCACTCCTAATACGGTCGCTTAGCCTTAATATATTTTACGTTAGGAATGTGGGCCCTGTTGCCGAACAGTTGGTCATGTCGGGAACGGCGCGATTACCTGCGCCTCTTTATTAGCTAAGCTTGGAAATGTCATTTAAACTGAGCAATGCCAATTAAATCCCTTATCCGCACTATCCCAGATTATCCTAAAGCTGGAATTCAGTTTCGTGATATCACCACCTTACTAAAAGACCCAGTGGGCTTTGGTTTAGTAATCGACGGCCTTGCAGCTCAGTTCGGCACTCAAAAAATAGACAAAATCGCTGGCATAGAAGCGCGTGGTTTTATTATAGGTGCCGCACTCGCCTATAAGCTGGGTGTGGGCTTCGTGCCAATGCGAAAGCCTGGAAAACTTCCAGCAACGAGCATCGGTCGCGATTATGCTTTGGAATACGGGTTTAATCGGTTGGAGATTCATACGGAGGCCATCGCCCTCGGTGAGCAAATATTATTGGTAGACGATTTAATCGCCACTGGGGGGACTGCATTAGCCGCTGCGAGTTTAATACAGGAGCTTGGCGGTGTGGTGATGGGATGCGCCTTTGTTATTGATCTTCCAGATTTAGGCGGCACACAGCATTTGCGAGACATGGGCCTCAAGTACTTTGCGCTATGTCAATTTGAGGGCGATTAGTGCACTTTTACGCACCTTCCCGTGCATAGGCTAAGGCCAAAGATGTTAAAATAAGTCTACTTTTTAAGATAAAGAATTATGCCAGTCACCGAAATTAACCATTATAATTTGCGTGCACCGCGTGAAATTATGCAGGTGCTCAGAGACTTCTATTGCGATATCATCGGTCTAGAAGTTGGTCCGCGTGAGGGTTTTAGTAGTTATGGTTTTTGGCTGTATATTGGCAATAATGACGTATTGCATATAGCTGAATATAAAGGTGAGGCTCAGCTTTTGCTCAACGCTTTGACCACCTTTGATCATGTGGCATTTAGCTGCACTGATTTCCCTGCAATGGAGGCGCATCTCAAATTACACCAAGTGCCTTACAGCATCCGATTGGTTCCAGCGATTAATGTGCAACAAATAAATTTGAAAGATCCGGTAGGTAATGGTATTGAGCTTAACTTTTATTTGGATCATGCCTAAAGTCCAACGGAATTTACAAGCAAGAGGTTGGTCTTATCTTGTAAGTATGAGTTGAAGGAGAAATATTAATGAAGCAGTTATTTGTAAAAATTATATTAGCTTTGAGTATATCGTTAGTTGCATCGCTTACGGCTTATGCAGAACCTGACCCTCAGTTCTGGCCTATAGTGAAAGAGACCTTTTTTGCACAACGTGCAATACAGCCAGTAGAGTTTATGAAAATTGAAGCGCCACGTCGCGCTGAGAGCGGCGCGCAAGTGCCTGTCACTTTGTTCGTGGATAATAACGCGGCTAACGGCGTTGTGATTAAAAAAATCTATTTATTAGTGGATGCTAATCCTATTCCACTCGCCTCAACTTACCACCTTAATCCATTGATTGGTAATTTTCAGCTAGCGACGCGCATTCGATTTGAAACCGATTCATTTGTACGTATCGTCGGTGAAAGTGCTGATGGCAAGCTGTACATGGCTTCCCGTGAAATTCGGGCTGCTGGAGGATGTGGAGGCACGGTTGATGGGGACGATGCGGCTATTCGTGCAACAGCGGGCAAGATTAAATTGAAAGTGGAGGCGCCGGTAAAGTTAGCAGAGCCAGTATCTATTATTTTTAATATTAAACATCCTATGCGTACAGGTTTGCAACGTGATTTGCAGTCACAAGGTTATGTGCCTGCTTTTTACATCAATAAGGCTAGTTTTAGCTTCAATGGCAAACCTGTCATGTCGGTAGACGTGGGGGTGGGCACAAGTGAGGATCCTTACATGAAGTTTAATTTTACTCCTGATGTGTCTGGCACTTTAGAGGTCCAAGCTACAGATAACGAAGGTAAAACCTTTGTGCAACAAGTGGATGTAAAAAGCTAATTACCTTGTCATTAAAAAGCTTTATTGATAAAGCTTTTTAAGTTAATTTCTTGTATTTGAGGCTGATATTGCACTCAATGTTCGCATTTATAGTATGACTAAAATCATGGGGAATTAAATGAAATCTTATCGTAAAGAGCTCTGGTTTAATCCACCCACACGCGTGGCTTTTATTCGCATCACCGAACAAGTGAATGAGTGTTTGCGTGAAAGTGGCGTGCGTGAAGGTTTAGTATTGATTAATGCCATGCATATCACAGCTAGCGTATTTATTAACGATGATGAGCGCGGCTTGCATCATGATTATACTCAGTGGTTAGAACGCTTAGCACCGCATGAGCCAGTGAGTAGTTATCGGCATAACGATACGGGTGAAGATAATGCTGATGCACATATGAAGCGTCAATTAATGGGTCGCGAAGTCGTGGTGGCAATTACCGAGGGTAGGTTGGACTTTGGGCCATGGGAACAAATCTTCTATGGTGAGTTCGATGGTAGACGCAAAAAACGGGTATTGGTTAAGATTATCGGTGACTAGCTGATGCAAATCAAAGCTGTTTCTAAATAGCTTTGTTATCCTGCGCTCTATTAGACTAATAGAGATATCTGTATGAATGTTGTAGAACTTCTAGCCCCAGCTGGGGACCTCGATCGCATGCGCACAGCTTTTGATTATGGTGCTGATGCTATTTACGCGGGGCAGCCGCGGTACAGTTTGCGTGCGCGTAATAATGATTTCTCCATGGAAAATATCGCTATCGGTATTAACGAGGCGCATGCACGCGGCAAAAAGTTTTTTGTCGCTAGTAACATATCTCCGCATAACGCCAAAGTTAAAACTTATATGGCAGATATGGCGCCCATTATCACTATGCAACCCGACGCCCTAATTATGTCTGACCCAGGCCTCATTTTAATGGTGCGTGAAAAATGGCCTGAGATGCCCGTTCATTTATCCGTGCAGGCGAACACTGTCAATTTTGCGACGGTTAAGTTCTGGCAAGCGATGGGTCTTAAGCGGGTCATTTTATCGCGTGAGTTATCCTTAGATGAAATCGAGGAAATTCGCCAGCTATGTCCAGAAATGGAGTTGGAAGTGTTTGTTCATGGTGCTTTATGCATCGCTTATTCTGGACGCTGCCTGCTTTCAGGCTACTTTAATCATCGTGACCCCAATCAAGGTACTTGCACTAATTCCTGTCGTTGGGATTATAAAGTGCATGATGCAACAGAAGATGCTGCTGGGGTGATTCGCCTCAATGAGTTTGACTTTAAAGCAGAGATGGAAAAATCCAGCTTATCCGCGTGTGGTAGTTTGCCGCGCCATCCGCTAGCGGACAATGTGTATTTGATTGAAGAAAAGGGCCGCCCAGGTGAGTTACTGCCAATAATAGAAGACGAGCATGGTACTTACATTATGAACAGCAAAGATTTACGTGCGATTGAGCATGTGGAGCGGCTAGTGAAGATGGGGGTCAATTCTTTAAAAATTGAAGGACGTACTAAGTCCCGCTATTATGTGGCGCGTACCTGTCAAAACTATCGCAAGGCAATTGATGACGCTGTTGCTGGGCATCCCTTTGATTGGAATCTGGTGGGTGATTTAGAGAACCTAGCCAATCGTGGTTATACCGATGGTTTTTATCAGCGTCACCATACAGCTGAGCATCAGAATTATAAACAAGGCTTTTCCATCTCAAATCAAAGCCTGTATGTGGGGGATGTGGTCGCTTATGATGCGCTCACTGGACTGGCCGATATCGAAGCGCGGAATAAATTCTCAGTGGGTGATCGACTACAAATTATTCACCCCAGTGGCAATCAAGAAATACGTGTAGAACATATGTTTAATAAGAAGGGTGAGGAAATAAAGGAGGCTTCAGGCAGTGGCTATTTTGTGCGAGTGCCCATAGCTGCCCAAGACTTAAGCAACGCGATGGTGGCTAGATATTTATAAGGTGCTTAAGAAAAACACGCGCCCATCTAAAGGACAGGCGCGCAATGATTTTAACTCTTGATATAACCTTCTAGTTGTTTAATCAAGGCTTGCTGGTAGCTTAGGGTTTCTTTGACTAAATCGCCAATCGAAAGCATCCCAATGACCCTTCCGTTCTCAATCACGGGTAAGTGACGAATGTGATGGTCAGCCATCAAAGTCATGCCTTGGTCTAAACTATCGGTAGGCTTTGCACTTAACACTTTCTGTGTCATTACTTCGCTAATATGCGTGGTTTTTGATGATCGACCTTTAAGTATGACTTCGCGGGCATAGTCACGTTCAGAAAAAATACCTACCAGCTTTTCATCTTCCAATACGACTAAGGCACCAATTTTATACTCAGCCATGATCACCAAAGCATCAAAAACAGGGCGATTTGGTGCAATAGAAATCACCTCTTTATATTTTTTACTATCTAGTAATTGTTGTAAATTTTTCATCCCCATCTCCTTTCTTTTTGTTTTTTTAATATACACCAAAATATTATTAATCCAATATGCGCAGAAATGTTTTATTAAATGAGTTGACTTAGTTAGCCAGCTAACTATAATGAAGCTAATTATGCTGCAACTTAAAGATCTCCCTACTCCAGAAGTGTTAGCCAAGTTCGCTAAGCGCTATCCAGACGCTGACGTCACCGCAGTATCAAGTGTGCTTCAGCTACTACGAGTCGCCACTGATTTATCTATTGCACTCGACGTTTGCTTAAGTAAGCATGGCTTATTGCAAGGGCGTTGGTGGGTGCTTATTTTGCTGATGCGTGAACAATCTAAAACTTCACAACCCTCAATCTTGGCCGATAAAGCTGGCGTAACTCGCGCCACCATGACTGGATTGTTGGACGGATTGGAACAAAGTGGCTTGGTCGCACGAGAATTTGCAAAAGACGACAGGCGAACGGTTTTAATTAAATTAACCGATGCTGGAGTCATTAAGCTAGATGATGTAATGCCTGATTATTACAGACGTATAAGGCTTTGTATGCAAGGGTTAGATGAAAAACAACGGCAGCAACTACAGCAAATTTTAGCTTTAATAAATCTTGGCATTCCTGCCCTGACTTAAGCATATTTAAAATTAGAGTATCAATTTCAATCAATAGGACTATTACCATGAGCAATATTCAAACTGCAATTTCAGCCATCAATGCAAAATTTGATTTGGCATTTAATACAAAAAATGCATCAGACATTGGCCACTTATATGCAGAAAATGCAGTTGTATTGCCCGCGCCAGGAGGTGCGATGGTCAAAGGGCGTCAGGCCGTAGAAGATTTTTTTACAGGTTTAATCGTAATGGTCGATGCGCAAGGGGCAAGACAAACATTCGGTGGCAATGTCCATTTGGTTTACAGCAAGCAAGCTGATGGTCAGTGGTTGGCTGTTAACCATATATGGAACTAAAATTTAGTGCCTATGCATAGTCGCAAAAACACCATACGCGCCTTTATCGCGCTGATAACATTAACCCTCATTTGGGGCTATAACTGGGTGGTGATGAAAAACGCTTTGGTTTACGCCAGTGCGTTTCAGTTTGCTGCCTTGCGAACAGTATTAGGTACCTTGAGTTTATTTGCTGTGATATTGGTGATGCGTAAACCATTTCGTGTTAGAGAAATGCCGACGCTAATATTGCTTGGATTATTGCAAACCAGTGGTTTTACAGGATTGTTGATCTGGGCTTTAGTGCAAGGTGGTGCTGGAAAAACGGCGGTGCTCACTTACACCATGCCATTTTGGGTGATGGTATTGGCTTGGCCGTTATTGGGTGAAAAAATCCGCGGTTTGCAATGGCCGGCCGCCTTACTTTCTACCATGGGGATGTTGTTTATTTTAGATCCATTACATTTAGGTGCCGATACTTTTAGTATGATTCTGGCTTTGTTGTCTGGGGTTTGTTGGGCTTTATCTGTGATTGTGGCTAAGAAACTACATCACCGTGTCCCAGATTTAGATTTACTATCATTAACCGCTTGGCAAATGTTATTTGGATCAATTCCAATCGTCATCGCCGCCATATTAGCGCCTGCACCAGCCATACAATGGACACCCTATTTTATCGGTGCTGTTATTTTTAACTCTGTATTTTGCAATGCTTTAGCTTGGATGTTATGGCTATATGCCTTGCATCGCCTAAGTGCAGGGGTTGCCAGTATGTCGTCTATGTTGGCGCCAGTGATAGGAGTCATGGCTGCATGGGCGCAGTTGCATGAGGTGCCAAGTAGAACAGAGTTTATTGGCATGACGCTGATTGCCCTATCGCTCGCAATTATCTCTATTATTAGTATCCGTAAACATACCTCTATAGATCCGGCTATGGGCCAAGATTAAGTATATGCAATAAGAACACCACGCTTTAACGATTAGTGAGCTCACTCTGCTGCCTGTGATAAAATTGCATTCATCTAAAAGAATTAAGGGTTAGTGATATGGCAGGGCACAGTAAATGGGCGAATATTCAGCATAGAAAAGGTCGTCAAGACGCCAAGCGCGGAAAAATATTCACCAAAATTATTAAAGAAATTACAGTGGCAGCTCGCCTAGGTGGCGGTGATGTGAACATGAACCCGCGTTTACGTGCAGCTGTGGCAGAGGCTAAAGAAGAGAACATGCCCGCAGACAATATCACTCGTGCCATTAAAAAAGGAACGGGTGAGTTGGAGGGTGTTAACTATGAAGAAATTCGTTATGAGGGCTATGGCATCAATGGCGCAGCGATTATTATCGATTGCTTAACTGATAATAAACAGCGTGCGGTGGCCGATGTGCGTCATGCTCTGACCAAGTTTGGTGGTAATTTAGGTACCGATGGTTCGGTCGCGTTTATGTTTAAGCACTGCGGTAGTTTGTTATATGCGCCAGGTACCTCTGAGGATAAAGTGATGGAAGTTGCGCTAGAAGCGGGCGCTGAAGATGTAGTGAGTGATGAGGATGGTAGTATCGAAGTGATTACGGCGCCCCAGGATTTTTTAGGTATCAAGGAAGCTATGGAAGCCTCAGGTTTGAAGGCGGTATTGGCTGAGGTTACTATGAAGCCAAGTATAGAAACAGTGTTCATTGGGGATGATGCCGTAAGAATGCAGAAAATTCTAGATGCGCTTGAAGATCTGGATGATGTACAGGATGTTTACACTACGGCTGTCATTGAAGAATAACTATGTTCAGTGCATCTTCAGCCGATCAAGAAAAATTATCTGCCTGCGCTAACCAAACTCGAAGTATGGTGGGACCCAATTGACTGGGGTTAGAATTTTAGGCATCGACCCCGGGCTGCGTATGACAGGGTTTGGCGTGATAGAAAAGATAGGCGAAAAAATTACTTATATTGCCAGCGGTACAATTAAAACAGCGAGTGCTAAGAAAAATAAAGTAGAAGGTGAAGACGACAGAGAGGAACTTCCAGCGCGCCTAAAGGTGATTCTCGAAGGACTTTTTGAAGTTATTGATACCTATAAGCCTGAGCAGGTGGCTATAGAAAAAGTCTTTGTAAATGTAAATCCGCAGTCTACTTTGTTGCTAGGTCAGGCGCGTGGTGCGGCAATCAGCGCGGCAGTAATCCGTAATTTAGTTGTGGCTGAATATACTGCCTTACAGGTTAAGCAAGCCGTAGTTGGTAATGGGCACGCTCAAAAAGAGCAGGTGCAGGAAATGGTAAAGCGGTTATTGAAATTACCAGCTGCGCCGAAAGCCGATTCAGCTGATGCTTTAGCTTGTGCTATCTGTCATGCACACGGCGGCCAAGGTTTGGGTAAGCTGGCAACGACAGGTTTTAGAGTTAAAGGTGGCAGATTAATATGATGAGGCGAACTCTATGATAGGTAGGCTACACGGAATTTTATTGGAAAAAACACCGCCATTGGTGCTAATTGATTGCAATGGTGTTGGTTATGAGTGTGAAGTGCCGATGAGCACTTTTTATAACCTGCCATCTATCGGTGAAAAAGTGGTGATGCTAACGCATTTTGTTGTGCGAGAAGATGCCCAATTATTGTATGGTTTTGGTAGCAACCAAGAGCGTGCTACTTTTAGGCAATTACTTAAAGTTAATGGCATTGGAGCTAAGTCAGCACTTTCTATATTAAGTGGCTTGTCCATCGATGAGTTGGTGCAGGCCGTGGCCTTGCAAGAAGCGACTATGCTTACGCGTGTACCTGGCGTTGGCAAAAAAACAGCAGAACGTTTATTGTTGGAGTTAAAAGATAAATTTACTGTTGATGGTGTGGCGGCCATGAGTTCTAATAAGGCAAAATCTGCTAGCGGTGATGTTCTTAATGCACTACTAGCATTAGGCTACAACGAGCGAGAAGCCTTGGCTGCAGTTAAGCAATTACCTGCTGATGTCACTGTATCAGATGGCATACGTCAATCATTAAAAGGCTTATCCAAAGCATGATCCCTATGGTTAATACAGCGCAACTGACTCGTATCGCACTAGTAGTGATGCTTGTAATGGGCTGTTTTTTTGTGCTACTTCCGTTTATGGCGGCTATCCTATTTGCCGCAATTATCTGTATATTTACTTGGCCGCTTTATTTTTTTCTATTGAGACGACTTGGTCATCGTGACACTTTGGCTGCTATCACTATGACGCTCCTTTTGCTCGTATCCCTAATTTTACCGATGACTTTTTTAGCGGCTAATTTTGCCGATTTCACTGCAACTTTAGTTCATCAATTGCAGCCGCTTTTGCAAAATATGGAGCCTAAAGCCCCTGACTGGATGAGAAGTTTGCCGATTATTGGTACTCAAGTGAGTGACTCTTGGGATCGCGTTGCTGTCAGCCACGAAGAGCTGATAAAGATGATTAGTCAGTATTATGAGCCTATGCGCAGATTCAGCCTGCAAGCAGTCCAGATTGTGTTGGAGGGATTGCTTCAACTCGTGTTGGTGGTATTCATTGCATTTTTCTTTTATCGTGATGGATCCCGTCTTGCTAAGGGATTGATGGGGATGGCGCGGAAGATTGGTGGTGAATTAGGTGTAGAAATTTTGAATATGTCACGCGATACAGTGCAAGGGGTCATGCTGGGAATTTTTGGCACAGCCTTGGCGCAGGGTTTAGTCGCTTTCATTGGTTTTGAAATTGCTGGGGTGCCAATGCCACTTCTGCTGGCAGCCATGACATTTTGTTTATCGGTCATTCCAGTAGGCCCTCCCTTGGTTTGGGGTGGTGCATCATTATGGTTGTACAGCCAAGGTGAGCATGGCTTGACGCTGTTTCTCGTTTTATATGGCTTTCTGGTTATTAGTAGTGTCGATAATGTATTAAAACCCTTACTGATTAGCCGTTCCTCGAACCTACCCATATTATTAGCAGTGTTGGGGGTGTTGGGTGGTATCGTTGCATTTGGCTTTATAGGTATTTTCCTTGGACCAACCTTACTTGCCATCGCATTGACGCTTTTAAAACACTGGTTCGCATTGCATAATCAGAAAGCCCACTAATCCCATGATAGAAAACGATCGTTTAATAGCGCCTGAGAATGAAGATAGCCAAGAGGAAGTTCTAGAGCGTGCGCTGCGCCCTAAAGTGCTTGATGAGTATATTGGTCAGGAAAAAGCGCGTGAGCAATTGGAGATCTTTATCAATGCAGCCCGCGGTCGTAATGAAGCGCTCGATCATGTATTGTTATTTGGCCCGCCGGGATTAGGCAAAACTACCTTAGCACATATTATTGCTAAAGAGATGGGTGTAAATATGCGCCAAACCTCAGGCCCCGTCTTGGAGCGGGCCGGAGACTTGGCGGCGCTACTGACCAATTTAGAACCTAATGATGTATTGTTCATTGATGAAATTCATCGACTTTCACCGGTAGTGGAAGAGATCCTATATCCAGCTATGGAAGATTATCGCCTGGACATCATGATTGGTGAAGGCCCATCCGCACGAAGCGTACGCTTAGATTTGCCGCCATTTACGCTAGTGGGGGCGACTACACGGGCTGGTATGTTGACTAACCCATTACGAGATCGTTTCGGCATTGTGTCACGATTGGAATTTTATACTTCAGAAGAACTAAGTAGGATTGTGCATAGAAGCGCTGGTTTATTAGAGGTGGAAATGGTCGATATGGGCGCTTTTGAAATTGCTAAACGTTCACGTGGCACACCACGTATTGCTAATCGGCTATTGCGCCGAGTGCGCGACTATGCACAAGTGAAAGGTGATGGCTCTGTTTCAGCCTCGGTGGCTGATGCCGCATTAAAAATGTTGGATGTAGATAAGCTGGGTTTTGATGTAATGGATAGAAAGTTACTACTGGCTGTATTAGAAAAGTTCGGGGGTGGACCAGTCGGTTTAGACAATCTAGCAGCTGCTATAGGCGAAGAGCGTGACACTATTGAAGATGTTCTAGAGCCGTATTTAATTCAGCAGGGCTATCTGATGCGCACACCTCGAGGTCGTATCGCCACCAGTTTAGCTTATCAGCATTTTGATTTACCAATGCCTAAGCATTTGAGCGGTGAGGTTTGGCAGGATTGAGTCAGTTTAATTGGCCGTTACGGGTTTATTATGAAGATACTGACAGCGGAGGTGTTGTCTATCATTCGAACTATTTAAATTTTATGGAGCGCGCCAGAACCGAATGGCTACGCGCTTTAGGTTTTGAACAGACTTCCCTAAAAAGTGACTTAGGTATTATGTTTGTGGTGCATAGCATATCGATAGCCTATAAAAGCCCAGCCTGCTTTAATGATTTGCTGGAAATTAGGACCCATTTTCTTAAAATGGGCCATGGCAGTATAGAATTTATACAAAAGATTTACCGTGACGACCAGTTGTTGATAGAGGCCAATGTAAAGCTTGCGTGTGTTGATACAGCGATCTTTAAGCCGGTAGGAATACCTAAAGTAATTAAACAAGCAATAAAGCCAATGGAGCAATGATGAATTTAGGTAACGATATGTCAATTTTTACACTAATCTCTGGAGCAAGCCTGCCAGTGCAATTAGTGATAGCGATTTTACTGATCACCTCTTTATTTTCGTGGTGGTATATATTTATTAAAGTGTCCACTATTAAGCGTGCGGAAAAAGATGCGGTTGATTTTGAGAATGCATTTTGGTCTGGAGGAGATCTTAATAAGTTATTTGAAAGCTTAAGTGCTAGCCGCCGCAAAGTACAGGGAATGGCGAGCATATTCGAAGCTGGTTTTAGGGAGTGTGCGAGGCATAAGCAACAATCACGAATGGAAATGTCCGATGTGATGGAAGGTTCACAACGCGCGATGCGTGCTGCCTATAACCGCGAACTGGACGATCTGGATGCGCATCTGCCATTCCTGGCATCAGTGGGTTCGGTTAGCCCTTATATTGGCTTGTTTGGCACGGTATGGGGCATTATGAATGCATTTCGAGGTTTGTCCAATGTAGCACAGGCCACATTAACCCAAGTCGCCCCTGGTATTGCAGAGGCGTTGGTAGCGACCGCCATTGGTTTGTTTGCAGCTATTCCAGCCGTGGTGGCATATAACCGCTTTGCTTCCAGTGTTGATCGCCTATCGGTTAGGTATGAAAGCTTTATGGAAGAATTTACTAATATTTTGCAACGTAAGTCTTAAGGATAGTCGGCGATGTCACGTACACGTAAACGCCGTTTGATGAATCAAATCAATGTCGTGCCTTATATTGATGTGACCTTGGTATTGTTGGTTATTTTTATGGTGACTGCACCGATGACTAATCCGGGTGTGGTAGATCTGCCCAAGGTCGGCCAAGCGCTCAGCCAACCTAAGCTGCCGCCAGTGGTGCTGACCATCAAGCTCAACAATAAAATTGAGCTCGATAATAAAGCCCTAGCGCGTGATGAGCTATTACTCGCCGTCAGGCAGGCGTTGACTAAAACACCTGACCGTGCGGTGGTCATAGCGGCTGATAAGAATGTGAAATATGATGATGTGATTAGTGTGATGGATTTACTGAAACAAAATAAAGTGGATAAAGTGGGCCTTCTATTAGCGCCTGCTAAATAAACGTTATGTTGCGTCAACGTGAAAAAACCGTTTCATGGCAAGCTGGCGCCCTATCTATTGGTGTGCATGGTGTGCTGATAGCCATTCTTTTGGTTTCAGTGAACTGGAAAACTAAGCAAGTAGCAACCATTGCTGAAGTTGAGTTATGGGATAGCCTACCCACATTAGCTGCCCCGCCCCCGCCACCAGAACCAGTAGTCGTGGTCAAAGAAGCGCAAAAACCTCAACCAGTAGTGAAGCAGGAGCCGTTACCAAAAGTCGAAGAGGCGCCAGTAAAGGAGCCCGTGGTAGATATTGCGCTAGAAAAAAAACTAAAAGCACTGGAACAAAAAAAGAGTGATGACAAGCTTAAATTAGAAGAAAGTAAAAAATTGGCAATGCTGAAGCAGGAGATGCTTAAAGATGACCAGTTGGAAAAAGAGAAGTTATTAAAAGATCAAAAACAGAAGCAGCAAAGTGATGCTATTAAGAGGCTAGCACAAGCCATGTTGAATGAGGATAATGCAGCTGGCGCTGCGCAAGCTAATGCGGCTAAGTCAGCAGCAAGCGCGGGTATTATTGACGAATTTCAAACTAAAATACGCAACAAGATTCGTAGTAACGTTAATAAATCTTTATGTGGAAGTGGTAATCCAGAACTTAAATTTGAGATCGGTTTACAGCCAACGGGTCAGCTCAATGGTGGCCCTAAATTAATTAAATCAAGCGGCATTGCGGCTTGTGATAGTGCGGTAGAGCGAGCTATTATGGCCTCTGATCCATTGCCTTTACCGCAAGATAAAACTTTATTTGACCAGTTCAGAAACCTTAAATTAACTTTTCGTCCCAATGATCCAAGTTAGATTAATCTATCATTATCAAACGGAAAAATGTAATAAAATGTAATTGCTAGGGCATCAACAGGTGTTTGAAGTAGAATTTGCACTTAATATTTACACTAACCCTAAAAAAGACATTAAGCCACTTATGTACAGATTAAAATTGACCATATGGTGCTCATTATTACTCGTTTCTTCATGGGCAAATGCCGCTTTAGAGATAGAAATTAGTGGGGGCGGTGCACAGCAAGTACCTATTGCCATCGTGCCGTTTGCGCAAGGTGATGTTCAAGAAAATATAGCCAATATTATCGGGGCAGATTTGCGTCGTAGTGGCATGTTTCGGGTGTTGGAAACCGGTGGTATAGTGAGCCGACCGACAGATGTTACGCAAATTAAATATGCCGAGTGGGCAGCACTGCAGGCGCAGGCCATTGCTGTTGGCAGAATTGAAGTATTACCAGGCAATCGACTTAAAGTAAGCTTTAAATTGGCCGATGTGCTTAAACAAAATCAGCTAGTCGGTATGGAATACAATATTGCACCCAATCAATTGCGTTTAACAGCACATAAGATAGCCGATGTTATCTATGAAAAACTAACGGGTGAAATAGGTAATGCAGCGAGTCGAATTGCTTATATAAATAAAGCAAAAGGCCACTATGCTTTGCAAGTGGCTGATGCTGATGGTGAAAATCCACAAACGGTGGTGTATTCAGGAGAGCCTATTATTTCACCTAGCTGGTCGCCGGATGGCACCAAGATTGCGTATGTGTCATTTGAAAAGAAAAAACCGATTATTTACATACAGTCTTTAATGACTGGCCAACGCATAGTTTTAGCTAACTTTAAGGGTAATAATAGTGCGCCATCATGGTCGCCGGATGGCAATAAGTTAGCCATTGTTCTTACTTATGCTGCTAACTCTCAGGTCTATACCATCAATGCAGATGGCACGGCTTTGAAGTTGCTGACCAAGAGCAATGCCATTGATACTGAGCCGACCTGGTCACCTGATGCCAAGTGGATTTACTTTAGTTCTGATCGTGGAGGTTCTCCACAAATTTATAAGGTTTCTGCTTTAGGTGGTGAGGCTCAACGCGTCACCTTTGAAGGCAACTATAACTTAAGCCCGCATTTTTCACCCGATGGTAAATTGCTCGCGATGATACGCAATGATGGCGGAAAATTTCGTGTGGCTTTGCAAGATTTAACTAGTGGTCAAGTGCAATTATTAAGTGAGGGCGCACAAGACGAATCACCAAGCTTTGCACCTAATGGCCGTATGATTCTTTATGCAACACGCATAGGTGTCCGTGGCACATTAGCGGCAGTTTCATCGGATGGAAGAGTGAAGCAAAGATTAAGCGAGTCTGGTGGTGATGTACGCGAGCCAACTTGGGGGCCGCTACTTAACTAAAGTGTTTGTAATATTAGTATTGAAATAGATTGATTTAGGTTTGTTAAATGGAGTATTTAAAGGAGAACGGTATGAATAAAATCATGTTGAATAAGAAGTTATTAGGTAGCTTAATGTTAGCTTTGGTATTGACTGCTTGTAAGAGTGCGCCGATGGCAGAAAAACCGGCAGCAGTTGAAGATAGAACCGCTGCCACTCAATCAGCGCCAAAATTGCCAGCCAATGGCGCAGATACCTCCGCTATCAAAGAAGTGGTAATTAATAGCAATAATAGTAATAGTGCTTTAAAAGATCCAAGCAATATATTATCAAAACGCAATATCTATTTTGATTTTGATAGTGATGCGGTGAAGGCAGAGTTCCGCCCTCTCATTGAAGCGCATGCTAAATACCTATTGGCACATGCTGACGCTAAAGTGTCTTTACAAGGTAATGCAGATGAGCGCGGTACCCGTGAGTACAATTTAGCATTAGGTCAACGTCGTTCTGTCGCGGTTAAAAAATCACTTAACTTGCTAGGTGTGCAAGATAAGCAAATTGAAACTGTAAGCTATGGCAAAGAAAAAGCGACAGTTGGCTGTACTAATGATGCTTGTTATAAACTAAATCGTCGTGTGGATATTGCTTACGAGAGCGATTAATTGAGTAGTGCAATTTTTAAAAGTATAAATAAGTTGGAAATAATGAAAAAGCTGATTCTGGTTTGCCTTGTTTTAAGCGCTCAATTTTTTGCTGCAAGCGCGCATGCAGCCCTATTTGACGATGCGGAAGCGCGCAAGAAAATTCTAGAAGTAGAGGCTGTTATGCAAAGCCAGAATCAGGCATCACAAGCGAATTTAGCTAAGTTGTTACAAAGCCAGCAAGCTCTTGAGCAGAGGATATTAGCGATTGAAGCCATCACCAAGGGTCAAGTATTAAGTGATATGCTAAATCAAATAGAAGCGCTCAATCAAGAAGTGGCAAGACTGAAAGGTGAGATTGAAGTCGCAAGTCATAATGTGGAGGCTACACAGCAGCGACAAAAGGATTTATACACAGATACGGATGCACGGTTACGCAAACTTGAAGTGAGTCCAGTACCGACGCCAGCTCCTGTGGCAGCGGCTTCAACTGAAGTTGTTGCTGAGGCACCAACTAAAAACACACAAGAGTCTCAGTTATTGGAGCTCGCTAATGGCTTAATGAAAGATGCTAAGTTTAAAGAGGCCTTTAATGCTTTTGATAAGTTTTTAAAAGAGTATCCGAATAGTGCTTTAGCCGCTGAGGCGAAGTATGGCTTAGGTTATTCACAGTTTGAATTAAAAAACTATAAATCGGCAATCGCCACCCAACAAAAACTCATCGACCAGAATCCCGATAGTCCTAAAGTGCCAGCTGCTATGTTTAATCTGGCTAATAGCCAAATTCAACTAGGCTTACTCCCTAATGCTAAAAAGACTTTACATGATTTAATCGCCAAGTTTCCGAATAACGAAGTCACTCCCAGTGCGCAAAAGCGCTTAAAGGCATTAGAAGCTATTAAGTAAGACTTATATTAAAAACAGCAACTTAAGCTGATCTAAGTTAAAATAGCGCCCTAAAAAAGTAGACGCTATTTTGATAGCTTTGTAACTCAAAATGAAACTAAAAATTCACGAAATATTCCACTCACTGCAAGGCGAGTCCACGCGCGTGGGGCTGCCTACGGTATTCGTGCGCCTGACAGGATGCCCGATGCGCTGTGTGTATTGCGACACTGCTTATGCGTTTAGTGGTGGCTCTAACATAGAGATTGCAGATATTTTAGCCAAAGTGGCTAAGTTTGGTACACCTTATGTGACGGTTACCGGCGGGGAGCCGCTGGCACAAAGAAATTGTTTAGTCCTACTAAAAGACTTGTGTGATTTAGGGTATAGCGTTTCCTTGGAAACGGGCGGCGCCATTGATATAGGCCCAGTCGATAAGCGTGTTTCAGTGATCTTAGATGTAAAAACGCCAGGATCGGGAGAAGATAAAAATAATCTTTGGGGCAATCTGGCTCATCTAAAGGCTACTGATGAAGTTAAGTTTGTGTTGTGTGATTACGCGGATTATGAGTGGGCAAAGCAGATGTTATTGAAGCATAGTTTGACCGCTAAATGCCCAGTCTTATTCTCTCCAGTATACAGTCAAGTCAACCCAACGCAATTAGCCGAGTGGGTTTTAGCCGACAAGCTTTCAGTGCGTATGCAAGTGCAATTACACAAAATATTGTGGGGCGAAAAGCCAGGTGTTTAAATGAATGATCAATGGAATCTCAATCAAAGAACTATGACACATACTGAAAAACCTAAAGCGGTGGTATTACTTTCAGGTGGGCTAGATTCAGCGACAGTATTGGCTTATGCTCGTAAGCTAGGTTTTGAATGTTATTGTCTAAGCTTAGATTATCACCAGCGCCATATTGCGGAATTGTATGCCGCTAAAAATGTAGCGAACCTGATGGGGGCTACCTTGCATAAAACCGTACAGTTAGATTTATCTTTATTTGGTGGGTCTGCACTGACTGATGATGCAATTGCAGTGCCAGAAATGGAAACTCAGGGTATTCCGGTCACTTATGTGCCCGCACGCAATACTATTATGCTGTCTTTAGCATTAGCTTGGGCAGAAGTGTTGCAGAGCCAAGATATTTTCATTGGTGTTAACGCGCTTGACTACTCTGGTTATCCAGATTGCCGTGGTGAATATGTGAAAGCATTTCAGGATATGGCTAATTTGGCCACAAAAAGTGCAGTAGAGGGTCACACCATCACGATACACGCACCACTAATTGATATGACTAAAGCAGAAATTATTGGTTTAGGTACTTCATTGGGTGTGGATTATGCGATGACAGTATCTTGTTATCAGGCAGATAGTCATGGCGAGGCTTGTGGCTTATGTGACTCCTGTCGTTTAAGGCTTGAAGGATTTATTGCTGCAGGATTAACCGACCCTACACGCTATAAAAAACAGCCGTAGAATGTACCTAAGAATAAATATTAGCTATAAATCAATAGTTACTACATAAACTTCTTGCCAAAACATCTACAAATTACGTATAATCCGCGGCTTTCTGCAATATATTTTCAATAAAGAGAACACAGATTATGGTTATTATTCGTTTAGCTCGTGGTGGCGCGAAAAAAACTCCTTTTTACAACTTAGTAGTTGCTGATTCACGCAACCGTCGTGATGGCCGATTTATTGAGCGTGTTGGTTTTTACAATCCATCCGCTAAAGCAGGCGCAGAAGCCCTACGTGTAGATCAAGTTCGTGTAGCTCATTGGCAAGGCCAAGGCGCACAACTATCAGATACAGTAGCTCGTTTAGTTAAATTTCACGCTAAAGGCCCTGATCACGCAATTGCTTCTAAAGCTAAAGATGTTGCAAAAGCAGATGCTGCTAAAGCAAAAATTGCTGCGGTTGAAGCAGCAAAAGCAAAAGCAATCGCTGATGCTGCAAAAGCAGATGCAGATGCTAAAGCTGCTGCAGATGCAGAGCAAGTAAAAGCAGATGCATTAGCTGCAAAAGAAGCTGAAGCTGTTGAAGCCGCTGCAGAAGTTGCTGTTGAGGCGCCAGTGGAAGTTGCAGTTGAAGCGCCAGCAGAAGTTGCTGTAGACGCTGAAACTCCAGAAGCTTAATTTTATTTAGCTTAAGTTGCTGCTTTTTGCAGCAATTGTTTGAGCGATAAAAGTAGATTCTAGCTAGTGAGTAATGTTGGCAGTCAATAATATGGTAGTCATGGGGCGCATTGTTGCGCCCTACGGCGTTTTTGGCTGGCTAAAAATAGTGCCAGACACGGAAGCATTTGACGGACTGTTCGATTACGACAACTGGTGGCTGGGTAAAGGTGACGATTGGCGTGAAATGGTGGTTGAAACTGCCAAAGTGCACAATGATGTTATTGTAGTAAAGCTAAAAGGAATTGATGATAGGGATGCTGCGCTAGCCTGTAAAGGTAAGCAAATTGCAGTGCCAAGGTCACAACTGCCTGAAGCAGAAGAGAATGAGTATTACTGGTCTGATTTGATCGGGGTGCGCGTGAAGAATTTGCAAGAGATTGATTTCGGCTTAATTGTCGATGTGTTTGAAACTGGCGCTAATGATGTGCTGGTATTAAAGCCTGATCTTGTAGAAGCCGTTGCAGCCACCCAGGATACTTTGAAAGAAAAACAACAAGAGAGACTATTGCCATTTACCGCAGCGGTCGTGCTTGAAGTTGATATTAAAGCTAAGACCATGTTGGTAGATTGGGATGCTGATTTTTAAGTATGTTGGTTTTCAATGAGTTTTAAGTTTGATGTAGTCACGCTGTTTCCGGAAATGTTTGATGCGATTGCTAAGCATGGCATTACCAGTAGGGCGCTACAGCAAAATATTTATGCATTGCAGTTCTGGAATCCGCGTGATTTCACCACAGACAATCATAAGACAGTGGATGATAGGCCATACGGCGGTGGACCTGGCATGGTGATGCTGGCCGAGCCATTAGAGCAAGCGATACAGGCGGCAAAGGATTTGCAAGCTGCAACTAAGATTGAACCTTGGGTGATTCATCTTTCGCCGGTGGGTAACACGTTGACCCATGACAAAGTGATGGAGTTAAGCAAAAAGGCAGGTTTAATCCTACTGACTAGCCGTTATGAAGGTGTAGATCAGCGATTAATAGATGCTGAAGTGGATGAAGAAATATCGATAGGTGATTATGTTTTATCTGGCGGTGAATTACCCGCTATGGCTTTAATTGATGCCATCGTAAGACAATTGCCAGGAAGCTTAGGGGATAGTGATTCTGCCATCGAAGATTCATTTGTAGATGGTTTGTTAGACTGCCCGCATTACACTAGGCCGGAACAATATAAAAGCGTGAACGTGCCGGAGATATTACTCTCAGGTAATCATGCAAAGATTAAGCAGTGGCGTTTAAAAATGTCATTGCACAGAACTCGGGATCAACGTCCCGATTTATTGGCCGCAAGGCCGTTGACGAAAGAAGAGGCACGGCTGCTACAGCAAGATTAAGTAGCAGGAACAAGTTTCTTTATAAATAAAAGGAACCCGCAAGGGATAAGAAAATGGCAGATATTATTAAAATGCTGGAAGAGGAAGAAATTGCCCGTTTAGGCAAAAAGATTCCTAGCTTTGCACCAGGCGACACTGTGGTCATCGGCGTGAACGTAGTTGAAGGTACGCGTAAACGTGTGCAGTTATATGAAGGTGTAGTAATTGCTAAGCGTAACCGTGGCTTAAACTCATCATTCATTGTACGTAAAATCTCATCTGGTGAAGGTGTTGAGCGTACATTCCAATCATACTCACCATTAATTGCGAGTATTGAAGTGAAGCGTCGTGGTGATGTTCGCCGTGCAAAACTTTATTACTTACGTGAGCGTTCAGGTAAATCTGCACGTATTAAAGAGAAATTATTCTCACGTGAGAAAGAAGTATTGGCACCTGTAGCAGACTAAATGTTTAACATCTAGTTGCTTTCAAGCGCTAAAACAGCCCCAAGCAAACGTAAGTTGCTCGGGGCTTTTTTATTGATAATTACAAATTTCTGACATAAGGTTTGCACAAACCAGACATTGCTTTAACATTAAGGCATGAATAGAAACTACGACGCTTGGGTAGATGTTCCATTTGGTACTGTGGCTATTGCTATGAATAGTCAGTTGCAGCGTATCGATTTGTTGTCAGAGTCATTATTAGGGACGTATCAGTTAGACGCTAATCCGTTAGCAGCCAAGATTTATAATCAAATTATTCGATACCTAACTTTACCTAGTTTTAGATGTGACTTGCCCTCGTTACCTGGCACCCAATTTCAGCAACGGGTATGGCGGGCAATTTATGCGATTCCATTTGGAGAAACGCTAACCTATGGCCAGCTAGCAGATCAAATATCCTCCGGGCCACGTGCGGTAGCTAATGCGTGTGGTGCCAATCCTTACCCCATTATTATTCCTTGTCACCGAGTAGTGGCAATAAATGGTATTGGCGGCTTTATGCAAGGCAAGACATGTGGTGTATCGGTAAAGCAATGGCTGTTGCGTCATGAAGGTATTCTGTTAACTGGTCGTGATGATGATTGAGCCTCAGCTACTAGATGCTGAGGCGGCAGAGCTAGACGCTTTTATTGATCATCTTTGGTTGGAGGATGGTTTATCTAAAAATACGCTAGCGAGTTATCGTTTAGATTTAAGTGTATTCGCAGTATGGTTATCGCAACAAAAAAAAGCTTTATTGATGGTAGATCAAGCAGATATTCAGCAATACCTAGCAGTGAGGTTTCCGCAGTGCAAGCCACGTAGTATTAGTCGATTGATTGCAAGTATGAGGCGTTTTTACCGATTTCTATTAAGAGAAAATAGAATTAGTATAGATCCAACCATCCAAATTCAATCACCGAAATTGCCGCGCAGTCTACCCAAGAGCTTAAGCGAAGATGAAGTTCTATCTTTACTTAAAGCGCCTAACGATGCAGAGTCTGTTGGATTACGCGATCGTGCTATGTTGGAGCTGCTCTATGCTTGCGGTCTGCGCGTATCTGAGTTGGTTGGGATTAAAGCGACTGAGATTAGCCTGAGTGATGGTGTCGTGCGTGTCACTGGTAAGGGTAATAAGACGCGCTTAGTGCCGATGGGTGAAGAGGCCGTCGATTGGATCTCACGCTATCTGCGTGACGCTAGGCCTGCGATCTTAGAGCACCGTTTATGCGATGCATTATTCGTGACTAGTCGAGGCGCCGGGATGACGCGGCAAGCATTCTGGTACCTAATTAAGCGCTATGCATTATTGGCTGGTATCAATAAAACAATGTCGCCTCATATATTACGCCATGCTTTTGCAACACATTTGCTAAATCATGGTGCTGATTTGCGCGTTGTTCAGATGTTATTGGGGCATGCTGATATTTCTACGACACAAATATATACCCATGTTGCTCGTGAGCGATTAAAGAAGCTGCATAGTATGCACCATCCTAGAGGCTAGTAAAATTTAGGCCCGAGACCTTTCAATTATAACGCCCAAGGCTTTTAGTCCGAAAAGTATTCCGGGTTTAGCCACTTTAATTTTGACGCTTAAGGCATTGAATTCTTCGAGTATTAGCTGACATATGTGTTGAGCGAGGGCTTCTACCAGCTTAAAGCTATGCGTATTTAAGCTCTCACGGATACTCGCTACCACCGCTCCATAGTCTATGGTGTCGGCTATGGCATCACTATTGCAGGCGCGACTTAAGTCGTAGCCAATCTCAATATCAAGAATGATGGTTTGCGGCAGTAAACGCTCCCAAGCTGGCACACCCAATTTAGTTTGTGCTTTGACTTCACTTAAAAATATGATGTCCATGAATTAAAGTAGTGCCTATATGGTTTAGAATTAGTGCTTATGGATTTTAGAGCATCTTGCGAACAATCAGCAAGTTGATTAAATAAGATGAATGAATTAGGTTTTATCCCTGTCACCTTAATCCCCATTATATGGATAGGCAGTAGCTATCTGCTAGGATCAATTTCTTTTGGCATCATAATTAGCCGTGGGTTTAGTTTGCCTGACCCGCGCACTATCGGCTCTGGGAATCTTGGCGCGACAAATGTATTACGAAGCGGGAAGAAATTGGCTGCAGCTCTTACTTTATTAGGCGATGCTTTAAAAGGTTGGTTTCCCGTATGGTTGGCGTTGCAATGTGATATGCCGATGTGGGTAATCAGTGCTGTTGGTTTGTCGGCTTTTTTAGGGCATCTATACCCCATTTATCACCAATTTAAGGGAGGTAAAGGCGTGGCTACCGCGCTTGGCATTATGTTGGCGATATCGCCAATGTTAGCTTTAATCGTGATATTAACTTGGACCATTGTTTTTGTGTTAACGCGCTATTCATCCTTAAGTGCAATTGTTGCGGCAGGACTAGCACCAGCCTATGCCTGGTATTTATTGCCGCATGCTGATAACTTAATTGGCCTCTCAGATTACGTGCTGACGATATTGGTGATGGTTGTACTTTTAATCTGGCGTCATAAAAGCAACATTAAAAAACTGCTGAATGGCACTGAGTCTGGTTTTGGTAAACGTTAAGGCTTTTGAAGTTCAGCTAAATTCCAGCGTGGTTTTACACTAAAGTGATAGTCCTGCTGAGTTAGACTCTGCAGGGACTTTAGACGCATAGCGCCAGCAAAAGCTATCATGGCGCCATTATCTGTACAAAACTCTAAACGGGGATAGCTCACTTTACACATTTTACGCTTTGTGGCTGCATTAAGTTTTTCACGTAATTTGGCGTTAGCGCCTACCCCCCCTGAAACGACTAAACTATCTAGACCCGATTCACGCAACGCGCTCATACATTTAGTCGTTAAAAGCTCAGTGACGGCTTCTTGAAACTCCCAAGCAATATCGGCTTTCGTCACATCATCTAGAGGTTGATGTTTATTGACAAGCGTCAGTACGGCAGTTTTTAAACCACTAAAGCTAAAATTTAAATCACCACTATTTAATAGTGGCCGTGGTAGCTTAAAGCGTGGCTTGCCATTCTCAGCTATTTTCGCCAAAGCAGGTCCACCAGGGTAACCTAAACCCAATAATTTAGCCGTTTTATCGAAGGCCTCACCGGCTGCATCATCTAAGGTATCGCCTAGAAGTAGGTACTCACCAACCCCACCCACCCGCATTAGCTGGCTATGACCACCAGAGACCAGTAGTGCGACAAAAGGAAATTCTGGTGGATTTTTCTCTAGTAACGGCGCAAGTAAATGCCCCTCAAGATGATGCACGCTAATGGTAGGAATTTGTAAACTAAAGGCCAAGGATTCAGCGAAACTAGTGCCTACTAACAGTGCGCCCGATAAGCCTGGGCCTTGGGTGTAGGCAATGGCATCAATGTCCTGCAAGGTTTTATTAGCATCTTTTAAGGTTGATTCCGTGAGTGGTAGCACGCGTCGAATATGATCGCGCGATGCGAGTTCGGGCACTACGCCACCATATTCGGCATGCATTTCAACTTGCGAATATAATGCATGTGCCAATAAACCATGATCGGTATCGTATAATGCGATTCCAGTTTCATCGCAGGATGATTCAACTCCTAATACCAACATTGATTTGTGTTCCAAATATAATAAAATTAACCGCAGCAATCATTTAATTACATGCATTTAAAGTACAAATGCACAAAGTAATTGAATAAAAACAATTATACGATTAAAATAGCGGACTTTTCTCAAGTTTAGAAAGCAGATGATTTATAGAAGTCATCGCTGTTCGCAAGAACTTGAGCATTATTACCGATAAGAGAGAACGAATGTCTAGTGTACGTGTAAAAGAAAATGAGCCGTTTGACGTTGCCCTTCGCCGTTTTAAACGCTTAATTGAAAAAACTGGTTTGTTAAATGATCTTCGCGCACGCGAGTTCTATGAGAAGCCAACATGGGAACGTAAACGTAAAGCTGCAGCTGCGGTTAAGCGTCAATATCGCCGTTTGCTTAAACAAACACTTCCAGCAAAATTATTCTAAGGCTTTTTCATGTCACTAAAAGCTCAGATTTCTGAGGACATGAAAACAGCAATGCGCGCTAAAGATAGTGTGCGTTTAGGTGCGATTCGTTTGTTGCTCTCTGCTATTAAGCAGAGAGAAGTGGATGAACGAGTGGAATTAGATGACGGCAATGTGATTGCTGTGATTGAGAAAATGCTTAAACAACGTCGTGACTCAATTGCGGCGTATGAATCGGCAAATCGCAATGATCTTGCTGACATAGAAAAGTTTGAAGTAACTGTGTTGCAAACGTATTTGCCTCAGCAACTAAGCGAAGATGAAGTTAAAGTTATTTTAGAAAAAGTGGTTGTAGATACTGGTGCCACTGGAATTAAAGATATGAGCAAGGTGATGGCAGCAATCAAGCCGCTAGTTGCTGGCCGTGCAGATATGGGTCAAATATCAGGTTTGATAAAAGCGCGTTTAGTTTAAATCTTAGCTTAAGTAACTTAAAGCTCAGAGTGGTCAATCAAATAGGAGCGATAAGCTCCTTTTTTGTTCTCTAAATTAAGCTAAAATTATCAAAAAAATCTTATAAATTCAGACTTACTTGGTGATTGCAGATAAATTTTGATACCTGAAAGTTTTATACAAGAGCTATTAAATCGCGTTGATGTCGTTGACGTTATTGATAAGTCGGTGCCACTAAAAAAAGCAGGTGCGAACTACTCTGCCTGCTGTCCGTTTCACAATGAGAAATCTCCTAGCTTTACTGTAAGTCCCAGCAAGCAGTTTTATCACTGCTTTGGATGTGGTGCGCATGGGACCGCTATAGGATTTGTCATGGAGTACCAAGGTCTAAGTTTTGTTGAGGCTATCCAAGAGCTTGCTAAAATGGCGGGTCTAACAGTGCCACAAGAGTCTAGAGATGTCGATCAGCCATCAGCAAAAATAGTATTAGGTTTGCAGGATGCGTTACAACAAGCAGCAAATTTTTATAAATCTGAACTAAAAAATACACCGCGTGCGATTGAGTACTTGAAAGCGCGAGGACTCAGCGGAAAAGTAGCCGCAAAATTTCAGATTGGTTATGCTCCAGCCGGTTGGCAGAATTTAAAGAGCGTATTCCCTCAATATGAAAATGAGGCCTTAGGCGTAGCAGGGTTGGTGGTTGAGAATGAGCAAGGACGTCGATATGATCGATTTCGTGACCGTATTATGTTCCCAATTCATGATCAAAAAGGCCAGGTAATAGGCTTTGGTGGTCGCGTAATCAATCCAGAAGATACCCCCAAGTATTACAACTCTCCAGAAACGCCAGTTTTTCAAAAAGGTCATGAGCTATATGGGCTGTTTTTAGCTCGGCGTGCTATACGCGATGCAGGTCGTGCTTTGGTAGTCGAAGGATATATGGATGTGGTCGCACTCGCGCAGTATGGAATTGAGTATGCGGTCGCTGCGCTGGGAACGGCGACTACGCCTTATCACATCACCAAGCTAATGCGACAAGCGGATGAGGTGGTATTTTGCTTTGATGGCGATAATGCGGGACTGACTGCGGCTTGGAGAGCTGCGATGAACGCGCTGCCAGCGTTGACTGATAGCTTAAGGCTTTCATTCTTATTTTTACCGAAAGAGCATGATCCAGATTCTTATGTACGTGAATTCGGTAAAGAGAAATTCGAGTTAGAAATTCAATCTGCTATGCCATTGTCTCAATATATATTAAAGCATCTCAGTGAAGATAATGCCTTACAAAGCCAAGAAGATCGCGTGCGATTTCTGAACGAGGCCGAGCCAATTCTGCAGCAAATTAATGCGCCTCGTAGTGCCATGTTTTTGCGAAAAAAAGTAGCGGAATTAGCGCAAATTTCAATTGAAGAAATGCATGGGTTGCTAAAGTTGCCCAATCTTAATAGGGCGCCAGTCCAAGCTAAGCCGAAGCTAACACGCACGACTTTGTCAATGCAAAGGCGTTTTTGCTTGATGTTGCTGATGCAGCCCTCTTTAGTCAATAAAGAAGATCTTGCATGGGCTATTGGTAATACAGATGAAGATTTATTATTGCAACAGACTATTGAAACTTGCTTAAAGCACCCCAACTCTAAACCGGTAGTTATAATGCGTGAACTTGAGCAAAAAGTTAACGAGAAAGTGTTCTTGGAGTTGGGCCGCGAGTTGAACGTATTAGATGACACCATTGATTTTTCATTGGAGATTTCTGGTGCCCGTAGTCAACTTCAAGATGCTTATGCGCAAAAAATAGAGGCGGCATTGCTCTTGCATGTAAGTGAGAAGCCCTTAAGTTCATTAACGGAAAACGAACGGTTGTTGCTTAAAAGTTTAGGCAGTAAGCCCAGTCAAAATAGGGTTTAATTCTGCTATAATCGAGGGTTGCAGTAAAATCTATTCGCTATGGTTAGAAATGTGTGTTGATCATAGTAATTGCATAAATTTAGAGGTAAGCCATGGCAAGACCAAAGAAAAGTGATCAGTTAGCTGAAAAAAAGAACTTGGAGTTCGTCAGCCCGGAGCTTCAAGAAGCTAATGCTGAGGAACGCCGCACCCGATTAAAAACCCTAATAATTTTGGGTAAAGAGCGCGGCTATTTAACTTACGCTGAAATTAACGATCACTTGCCTGATGATGTACAAGGGTCTGAGCAAATAGATGGCATTATCGGCATGATTAATGACATGGGTATTCAGGTCTACGAAGAAGCGCCTGATGCTGAAGTGTTGTTAATGTCAGATTCTCCGCCAGCTGTGACAGACGAAGATGCCGTGGCCGAGGCCGAGCAAGCGTTAGCGACTGTAGATTCTGATTTTGGCCGGACCACTGACCCTGTGCGTATGTATATGCGTGAGATGGGAACAGTTGATTTACTGACGCGGGAAAGTGAAATTGAAATTGCACGCCGTATTGAAGATGGTCTAAAGCACATGGTTCAAGCGATTGCCGCTTGTCCTACGACGATTGCAGCTTTATTGGTGATGATAGATAAAGTTGAAAAAGATGAGTTAAGCGTTGATGATTTAGTTGATGGTTTAATTGATGCTGATGTTGGCTTAGATGATGCCATGCCTCCAGAAGTCGTTGCTGACGATGGGGTTGAAGAAGTCGAAGATGAAGATGAAAATGCAGATGAAGATGGTGCCAAAGCTGCTGCTATCTCTGCGGAAGCATTAGCTAAGCTTAAAGAAGAAGTGCTTAGACGTTTTGCTGTAGTGCGTATTGCACATGAAAAAATGACGGTAATTTTGGCAACCAATGGTTCTCAAGATCCAGAGTACCAAGCGTTATTGGCAGAGATTCTGGTTGAACTTACTGTATTCCGCTTTTCACCAAAGCAAGTTGAAGGTCTATGTGATCAAGTACGCGAATTAGTTGAAACTGTGCGAGGACACGAGCGTAAAGTGCTAGATTTCTGTGTAGAAAAATCTGGTATGCCACGTCTACACTTTATTAAATCATTTCCAGGTAATGAAAGTAATTTAAACTGGTTAGCGGAAGAGTTAAAAGCAGACAAGCCTTATATTTCAAAACTGATTCGCTATAACCACTCAGTGTTAGATCAACAGCAGCGTTTGATTGATTTAGAGGCTAGAGTTGGTTTGCCAATCAAAGAGCTTAAAGAAATTAATAAGCAAATGACCACTGGCGAGGCGCGTGCCCGTCGTGCTAAGCGCGAGATGATTGAAGCCAACTTACGTTTGGTCATTTCGATTGCTAAAAAATATACCAACCGTGGTTTGCAATTCTTAGATTTGATTCAAGAAGGAAATATTGGCTTGATGAAAGCGGTAGATAAATTTGAATACCGTCGTGGTTTCAAATTCTCAACCTATGCTACTTGGTGGATTCGTCAGGCGATTACACGTTCTATTGCAGATCAGGCGCGTACCATTCGTATCCCTGTTCATATGATTGAAACGATTAATAAAATGAATCGTATCAGCCGTCAAATTCTACAGGAAACTGGAGTAGAGCCAGATCCAGCATTACTAGCTGAGAAAATGGAAATGCCTGAAGACAAGATTCGTAAAATCTTGAAAATCAGTAAAGAGCCAATTTCAATGGAAACACCCATTGGTGACGATGAGGATTCGCACTTAGGCGACTTTATTGAAGACAGTACAACGCTAGCGCCAGTCGATGCAGCTGTATATGCTAGTTTGCGTGATGCAACCAGTGAAGTGTTAGAGTCATTGACGCCAAGAGAAGCTAAAGTGTTACGTATGCGCTTTGGTATTGAAATGAATACAGATCATACCTTGGAAGAAGTAGGTAAGCAGTTTGATGTAACACGTGAACGTATCCGTCAAATTGAGGCGAAGGCGTTACGTAAATTACGACATCCAACGCGATCAGAACGTCTGCGCAGTTTCTTAGAAACGGGTCAGGATTGATTGTTTAATTAATTATGTTTTAATTAAAGGTTTCGGCCCCCTAGCTCATGCTTGGTTAGAGCAGCGGACTCATAAGAAAGAAGCCCTAGGGGTCTTGTAACAAAGACCTCAATAGATTCAAGAGGTTAGTGGTGAATTAGGCGGTATAAATTCACTACACACCGCTTACACACCGAAGCAAAAACCGAGGTGTGTAGTAAATGCGGTTTTAGTGTGGTTTTGAAGTAGTTAAGTAGTGCAAAACAGCATGTAAAGATTAACGGGCCCATAGCTCAGTTGGTTAGAGCAGAGGACTCATAATCTATTTAAGAAGTTGAGATTAGGTAACAAAGTATATATTAATCAGTAACTTAGGTTTGTAAAAAGTAGTGAAATTTGCTTCCACAGTGCTTCCACACTTTCTGTGGAAGTAAAATAACAAAACTGTGGAAGTAATTTAAAAGTTTCGGCCCCTTAGCTCATGCTTGGTTAGAGCAGCGGACTCATAAAAATTGTGCCATACGTTTGGAAACTGCGTATGGGATGGTGTCAAATTCGGTGAAACCTGACGGCAGTAAAATGCACAAGGCAATGCCGAGCGAAGCCTAGTAGAAATACCAGGAACGTGTAGAGACTAGACGGCACCCACCTAAAGCGCAAGCCATGGTGAAGGCATAGTCCAGGGAGTGGTGAAAGCCACACAAACCAGAATCCGTTGGTGCTGTGTTCGACTCACAGAGGGGCCACCAAAAAATAAAACCCTTGTCAGAGATGGCAGGGGTTTTGTCTTTTATGTAAGATGAACTTATGACTTCGCTCGCTAATTTAATTCCAGATGCAGATACACTTCTCTCAATGGCTCCTGATGAGCTAGGAAGGATTTTGCTGAGCTTGGTTCACCCCCATCAAAATCAAAATGGGATGTTTCACCCATCTAGTGTTGGTAGACCATTAAATTCATTAGATGATTGGTACCCTCCGAATCGGCATAACGAAGTTGATTCTGCAATGCAAGAAGCTTGGGCTTGGCTCACAATTAATATGCTTGTCTTGCAAGCGCCAGGAACGAATGGCTCTAATGGTTGGTGCGTTTTAGGTAGAAAAGCTAAAAGTATTACAGATCAAAAAAGCTTTGAAGCATTCAAAGCAGCAGCAGCATTTCCTAGGGAGCTATTGCATCCTAAGATAAGAGATAAAGTTATGTTGAGGTTGTCGCAAGGTGATTTAGATGATGCAGTATTTGCGGCATTCAAAGAAGTTGAGATAAGTGTTCGTGCGGCTGGTAGATTTTCAGATTTAGATGTTGGTATAAAGTTAATGCGAACTGCATTTGATGTGAATAATGGAGTTTTGTCAGATATGAATCAGAACAGTGCTGAAAGACAAGCTTTATCCGACCTTTTTGCAGGAGCTATTGGCTCATATAAAAATCCCCATAGTCATAGAACGGTTCAGATAAGAGATCCTTCCGAGGCTCAAGAAATGGTGATGTTAGCAAGCCATCTTTTAAGAATTGTTGATGACAGGTGCTAATGAATTTCTGATTGGTTCCACAAAATCCGTTGCTTTTTTCAGCACAAGAACTTAAATTACTTGTATGCCTGAAAAAGTCGAAACCACTAATGTAATACTCCCGCGAGAGCTAATTGTTTATCAGCGCGGTGATAGTGATGTCTGGCAATGCCGTCTCAAAATTGATAACAAGTGGATGGCAAGAACTACCAAAGAACGTGATTTAGATAAAGCGATTGACCGTGCAAAGCGCATGTTCTTTGAAGCTCAGCTTCGCAAAGAATCTAACCTACCCGTAGTCACTAAGAAATTCCGTGATATCGCAAAGTTGACCAAGCAACAGATGGTTGATGAATTAGCAAATCCCAAAATGAAGGCGCCAGTTTCATTTAATCAATATGTGAAAATTATTGATGATTATTTGATGCCATTCTTTGGTAACAAAAATATTGATACGATCACCTATGAAGAGCTAGATGTATACCATGAAGACCTAAAGGTCAAGATGGGCAGAAGTCCTGCCTACAGCACAATGCGAAAGCATAATGTCACATTGAATCGTGTTTTTGATAAGGCTGTAGAGAAGAACTATCTCACTAACTCAAACAGGCCAAAACTTGATACTAAAGGTAGCAAGTCTGAAAAGTATGCGACCTTTGATATTGGTGAGATAAACGCACTATTAGCAAATTTTCCTCCTTGGATTGCTGGCACTAGCAATAAAGAAAAGCGTGAACAAAGAGAACTGCTTTTTGATTATGTTCGGGTATTAATTGATACAGGTGCACGACCAGGCAAAGAGCTACTTGATTTGCAGTGGAAGAATATCCGTTATCGCATGATTGTGAGAAACGACACGCGAGTAGAGATTGATGAAGAGGGCAATAGAACAGTTGTCACGCACGAAGATTATGATGATCGTGGTGAGGCGCTGGAATTAACCAAGTGGGAACCAACAGTTTCATTGTCAGTTTATGGCAAAACTAAAGATCGCGTAGCAAATGGATTTGACGTTACCTACAAGGTTTTAAATGAAATCATTGATCGTAACTATCGCAACGATAAAATAACGCTTAAATCGCTCACAACATCGAATAATGAGGGTTATGTATTCCGAACGAGATCTAATAAAGCACCTAGTAGTTTTAATCATTTATTTGATCGTTATTTAGAAGAACACAATTTATTAATTGATAGGAACTCTGGCAAAAAGAGAGTTTTCTATAGTTTACGCAGCACACACACCACCGCGGTGATGAATCTAGATCAAGTGCCAATCCGTGACTTATCTAAGCAATTAGGTAACTCTGTTGGAATGATTGAAAAACATTATGATCGTGCTACTGGTGATGCAATTGTTGAAAATGTCGTTAGCAGCTTTTTCATGATCACGCGTTTATGAACATCTAGCGTCTGCGATAGAAGTATTAACCGTCGTTTAAACGACGATCGCGCACTGTTCCTTGGTTGATAAAGTTGGATTTACTTCAAAATAAGTTTAAAAATATCTCTAAAACTAAACTAATAGTTTATATTTAGAGATATTTTTAAACTACTTAATTGACATGGTTTAAATTTCAGCGTAAAACTAAACTATGAGTTTAGAAAATGAAAAAAAATTAAACCCGTTAATAGCAGATTGGCCTGTTGGCGCAGTCTACGCCACCTCATGGCTTAAAAAGTCTGGATTTTCTGATCAACTATTAAATCGCTATAAGAAAAGTCATTGGCTAACCTCAGTTGGATCTGGCGCATTGAAACGTGCTGGAGATGAAGTTTCATACCAAGGTGCCGTTTATGCACTACAAAAACAGTTAGATTCCTCTATACATGTAGGTGCTAAGACTGCACTAGCGCTGCAAGGTAAAGCGCATTACTTGCAGCTTGGAAATGTCACAGCGACTTTATTCGGTGGAAGTGAAGCTAAGCTACCAAGATGGTTTAACAAAGCTGATTGGAACGTTAAGACTGACTATTACAGCACTTCATTTTTGCCGCCCGAGTTAGGTTTAGTCGATTTAGAGCTTAAGACCTTTACTGTGAAGATATCTAGTCCCGCACGTGCAATCATGGAATGTTTATACCTTGCGCCTGATAAACAAGATTTAATGGAATGTTATGAACTGCTTGAGAGCCTAACTAACTTAAGGCCACAACAAGTCCAAGCATTATTAGAGGCTTGTACATCCGTTAAAGTGAAGCGTCTATTTTTGTTTTTAGCAGAACGAGCAAAACATAGTTGGTTTGAATATTTAGATCTCACCAAAATAGACCTTGGCGCAGGTAAGAGAAGTATCGCTCCTAACGGGGTGTTCAACAAAAAATATCAAATAACTGTCCCAAAAGAGTTGGCATAAGATGCAAAGCTATCAGAATCAAGTTGAACTATTACTAAACGTATTGCCAGTTGTAGCAAGGGAAGAAGTGTTTGCTTTGCATGGCGGTACAGCGATCAATTTGTTTGTACGCAATATGCCACGCTTGTCCGTAGATATTGATCTTACTTATTTGCCGTTAGATAGCGGCAATCGAGATGCGGCATTACAAGGTATTTTTGATGCGCTAGAAAGAATTAAAGCTAATCTTGAGTCTCAAGGATTAAGTGTCGTTCACCAAGCAGACAAATACAAACTCCAAGTTTCCTCACCAAAAGCACAAATTAAGGTTGAGGTGAATTCAACCGGACGCGGCACTTTAGCTGAGCCACAAAAAATGACCTTGTGTGAGCTCGCACAAACAGATTTTGATGTGTTTGTCGCAATGAACGTTGTGCCCTTTGGGCAGCTATTTGGCGGCAAGATATGTGCAGCCTTAGACCGTCAGCATCCTAGAGATTTATTCGATGTGAAGTATCTATTGGATAACGAGGGTTTTACGGAAGAAGTGAAGCAAGGTTTTATACTTGGCTTAATTAGTAGTGGAAGGCCACTGCATGAAATTATTCGACCAAACTTTTTAGATCAACGTGCAACGATGGTGAATCATTTTGAAGGCATGAGTGCTGATCCATTTAGCTATGAAGATTTTGAAGCTTATCGAGAAAAATTAGTCGACATCATTCATAGCAGCTTAACTGAACGTGATAAAGAATTTCTTTTAAGCTTTAAGAAATTAACGCCAAACTGGGAAATCCACGACTTTGAAAGATTCCCATCCGTGCAGTGGAAGTTGAAAAACCTACGCGATCTGAAAGTACAGAATCCAAGCAAGCTTCAAGATTTGCATGATGAGTTAGAGAGAAAACTTTTTAGGTAAAAACTAAATTGTTATTTGCTTCATTGTTAATCATAATCTTGAACCTCTGTGCTTTTAAATATCATGCGGATATAAAAATATGGCTTTTGATGAATTTACAACGCATCGCCTAGAAAAAGTTGTCGGCACCTTCATTGAGAAACGTCGTCCTGCGCCATCTATACGAAAAAAGTTGGATTTGGCTTTTAGGATTAAAGGCCAAAGTATTGAGATATTTGAAGTTCGTCCACGTTGGCGGCATCCTGAAGAAATAATGGAGTGCCCAGTTGCTAAAGCGACTTACGTTAAAACTCAAGATGTCTGGAATATTTACTGGATGCGACAAGATTTGAAATGGCACAGCTATCCACTGTTGCCAAACGTCAAGTTTGTCGAGGAGTTTCTAGAGGAGGTTGCTAAAGATCCGTCGGCTTGTTTTTGGGGTTAAATTGAGGTCCATTGACAGCTTAAACAGCCGATACATAAGTAATGGTTAAGCTTGGGCGACTTAATACCAAGAACTTCAGCGCAGTTTGATATGTTTGCGTCAGGACAATCAACCAGTCGAAGTACAAGTCTCATGAGCACCATCGACAGAATTAACAGTAATAAGACTTACTCAGTAATTAGTCCATTACCTTCTTTTGTAGCTAATGGTGTAGCCCTCAGGAGTGATAGACCTAAGTCCCAACCAATCGTTATTGTTGTCGTACCAAATTAATATGTCGATTTTAGGTTTTTCGGGTAAAGACTCCGAACTGTTTCCATATAAATGGAAGACTTTTACATTTTTTGTTTCATTTTTAAAGTCTATTTTTTTATCGCCCTCAGGCTTAAAACTAACATCCAAATACTCTCCATTTTGTGGGTTTAGAAGCTTGGTTTGAGTGAGTATTTTGGGATTCCAATAGGCAAAAGTCATGACGCAACCAGGTAAGGATCGTTTTTTTTCACTCTTGTCGGCATTCCAATTAACGAAAAAATTACCGTTGTCTAGGTATGCCTTCACTTTGCTTATCGTTTTATTTTCTTTTGTAGTAGCATCTAAGGATGTCAGGCAGTCTTCGTTCCATTGCTCGCTAGAGTTGTGCTGATACTCATAAGCGGTGAGAAATAAAAAGTTAACTTTAAATTTTGCATCACTTAGCAGATTGTTGTTGGATAACTTAAAGCTGTGATAACCAATAAGTTTGTTATCAAGATAGACATCAAATGACCAATTTTTAGTTTCAGCTTGTGCAAAACTAGCTGTGGATAAAACCCCCAACAAGCTTATTAAAACTCTCATTAATTGCATTGATTGCTCTCTGTTTGGCTACCCAATATTAATTTGAACAATATTATGGGTATAAAGTTTTCTGTTGAACTAAAAAGATCTCATGGACCCAACTCATGAGTTTTTCCTCTCAAAAGGGTTTGTAAAATTTATGAAAAATATATTCTCATTAATTATTTTGATGCTATGCACACTCATGGGTGGCTGTAAAACAAACGTCGCCAAAACTGAAATCAACGGACCTTCAAGTGAGATCACACTTCCCAAGCCGTCTTCAACTCTCATACCCACAGTTAATATTGCAAGGGCAACCTCCTGGCCTGAGGGAGTAAAGCCAGTCGCCAAGAATGGCTTTTCAGTTAGCTTGTTCGCTAAAGATATCGATCACCCAAGATGGATTTATAAGCTACCGAATGGTGATATTTTGGTGGCTCAAAGTAACAAGCCATCTACGAACAGTGTACACGGAGTTAAGGGGGTAATTTCAAATTACTTCATGAAGCGTGCGGGAGCAGGGCTTGAAAGTCCCGATAAAATTACCTTGCTACGTGATACAAAAAAGATTGGGGTTGCTGATGTGAAGAGTGATTTTTTAACTGACCTTCATTCACCATTTGGGATGACTCTAATCGGTCAAGATTTGTATGTTGCCAACACTGACGCAGTCTTTCGGTATCACTATGAGCCTGATGATTTAGTGATTAATACCAAAAAATATCCACCCGAAAAATTTGTAGATTTGCCAGCGGGTGAGACTAATTACCATTGGACAAAGAATATTATTGCTAGCCCAGATCATCAGAAAATATATATCACTGTAGGCTCTAACAGTAATGTGGCTGAAAAGGGTTTAGACCAAGAAAATAACAGAGCGGCAATTCTTGTTTTGGATCTCAACACGCGAAAACTAGAGGTCTTTGCCTCAGGGCTTCGCAACCCAAACGGGTTGGCTTGGGATAGAAATGGAAAGCTTTGGACGGTCGTTAATGAAAGGGATGAGCTAGGAGATAATTTAGTCCCCGACTATTTGACGCAAGTGAGCGAAGGTGACTTTTTCGGATGGCCATACTATTACTTTGGTAAAAATATAGATCCTAGAATAAAAGATTTAGAGGATAAAAATTATAATGTTAAAGTACCAAATTATGCATTAGGGGCGCATGTTGCTGCCTTGGGACTTGCATTCGCCGATGCATCTAACTTTAGTGACTTCTACAGAGATGGCGTGTTTATTTCAGAGCATGGCTCTTGGAACAGGATCCCAAAGAGTGGTTATAAAGTGGTTTTTATCCCTTTTAAAGACGGACTACCCCATGGGAAACCTATCGACATACTCACTGGCTTTTTAAGCGAAGATGACGCGGCTTATGGAAGGCCAGTCGGACTTCAAATTGATGCAATAGGAAATCTTCTCATAGCAGATGATGTTGGAAACAAAGTGTGGAGGGTTTGGCAAAACAATACAAAAAAATAATAATTAATTAAAAGTTTTATCAGAATTGAGTAGATTTTTTATTTCGGGAATTATCTACAAGTTCCTACTCTAAGTATTTGACTTGCGTTTCTGAAAAACGCAGTTTCTTGCAAGATGACGTTTACACAAAATTCAGGACACCCTCAGATAAGGCCGATGCTGCTATGTATGAAGGTAAAAAGAATGGTCGTAATCAGTGCCATTTAGGACGATAATTTATGTCTGCAGTTATGAATTGATATGCATTCCAAGAGTAGCTTGCCTGAAACCGGCCTGCGCTATTTCAACATTGGCCTATAAAGAAACTAAATGACTTTTAACCACCACCACTATTCTCGTAAAGACATTGCACGCATTGCTACCAATGCAATGGTTGAGCGAGGTCTCGAGCCAGAGTTCTCGCCAGCAGTTCTCAAGCAGCTAGATAAAATTAATTTACCTGGACAGGACCTAGACCCAAATATTTTTGATCTGACAGACTTACTATGGTGTTCATTGGATAACGATGACTCTCGGGATCTGGATCAGTTGACGGTTGCTGAAGAATTACATAATGGCCTCATCAAAATATTTGTAGCGATTGCTGATGTAGATTCGGTGGTTAAAAAAGATACGCCGATTGATGAGCATGCAAAGATGAATGCGGCATCGATTTATACCTCTGCACGTATTTTCCCGATGCTGCCAGAGAAGCTATCGACAGACCTCACCTCTTTAAATCCTGATGAAGATCGCTTGGCGATTGTCGTGGAAATGGTGATCGATAAAGAAGGATACGTCACTGCCCCGCAGGTCTACCGTGCTAGGGTGCGCAACAAAGCGAAGCTTGCTTATGATGCGATCTCTGATTGGATTGATGGCAAAATACCACCGCCAGAAGCGTTGGGTAAAGTGAAAGGCATGGCAGAGCAACTTCAAATACAAGACAAAACCGCTCAAATCATTAGAAAGCGTCGCCGTGCACAGGGCTCGCTCGAGCTTGAAATTTTTGAGCCTAAGGCAATCTTTGATGGTGAGAGAGTGGTTGGCATTGCGCAGCAGGTGCAGAACCGTGGTCGCCAGCTTATCGAAGAGTTTATGATCGCAACCAATGAGTGCACTGCAAAGTTTTTAGCGGCTCAAGGGCATTCGTCGCTTCGAAGGGTGGTACGTTCCCCTGAAAAGTGGATGCGAATTGTTGAGGAAGCTAAGAAATACGGTGAGAGTCTACCTGCGCAGCCAAATTCAAAAGCACTGTCGCTCTTTTTAGCGAGGCAACACAAAGCAGACCCAGTCAGATTTCCTGACTTGTCGTTGGTAATCGTTAAGTTGATGGGCTCCGGCGAGTATGTGGTTGAGCGGCCCAACGCTGAGCCAGTTGGTCACTTTGGGCTCGCAGTTCGGGACTACACGCACTCGACAGCGCCCAATCGCAGATATCCTGATCTGATTACCTTACGGATGATCAAGAGTGCGTTACAGCAAAAGAAACCAGCCTATGGTAACGATGAGCTAGAGCTCTTAGCGGAGCATTGCTCCAACCAAGAGGATGCCGCACGAAAGGTGGAAAGACGCGTTAGAAAATCTGAAGCAGCCTTGGTCCTCTCGACTCATATTAATCAGACTTTTGACGCCATCGTGACGGGTAAATCCATCACGGCCACTTGGGTACGTATATTCGATATACCCGTAGAAGGTTTGCTTTCAGATGGAGTAGATGATTTAGAAGTTGGGAGAAAGATACGCGTAAGATTGATTTCTACCAATGTAGAAAAGGGGTTTATAGATTTTTGTAGAGTTATTTAGGATTAAAAGATCGCTTGTAAAGATCGCTTGTATAGATAATTTAATTTTGAGTAAACAAAGTAAGTTGACTTTTTTATAAGTTGTTTTAGGCATCCTAGCGTCAATCTAAGAAGCCTTTTTAACTAGGTAAGTGTCAAATCTTTTGACGCTTAAAAGTTGGGAGCCCTAGAGTGGAGTCTAACTTAGACATTTGCTTGTTAACCTAAAAAGCAAAGGCTATTGATATGCTTTACAATCGTTCGTATGAATCTCATTACCCAACTTAACATCACTATTCCCCAGCGTTTGCCTAATGCCCATAAGGGCGATCATGGTAGCGTTGCAATTATAGGTGGTTATGATGGGATGTTGGGTGCTGTGCTCTTGGCATCACGGGCCGCATTGATGGCAGGTGCGGGTAGGGTTTATGCCTGCTTTTTATCCAAGAGCGCACCTCAGTTTGATTCAAATTATCCTGAGATTATGATGATATCAACTGCTGCCCTAACATCATTAACACAGCTTGACTCTTTGGCGATTGGGCCAGGGCTGGGTCAGTCCGATGAGGCGCACAATCTTTTAAGCGCCTGTTTAAAGCAGTCAGTTCCATTGGTGCTTGATGCTGATGCACTTAACTTGATCGCCAAGAGTTCAATGCTTAGCGACTTGCTTCTTGAGCGTAAAGGCTGTGCAGTGATTACCCCTCATGCAGGTGAAGCGGCACGCTTATTAAAAACAACCATTGAAGATATTCAAGCCAATAGGGTAGATAGCTGCTTGGCCTTGGCGCGTAAATATCATGTGGTTTGCGTGCTTAAAGGGAGGGTACCTTGGTTGCTTATGATGACCAATACGCTACCAACTCTACCGGCAATGCAGGTTTAGCAAGTGGTGGTACAGGGGATGTGCTAACTGGAGTGATTGCTAGTCTAATGGCGCAAGGCTTAAATCCCTTTGAGGCTGCGAAAACTGGGGTATTTGTGCATGGTGCGGCTGCAGATGTTTTAGTGGCTAGTGGTCTTGGCCCGATAGGTTTAACAGCAGGAGAGATTGCGATTGCAGTTCGCGATAGATTAAATGAATCAACTTAAGATTTGCTTAATTGTAACTGGGGTCGAAAATGAGAGAGTACTTGCTGTTGTTGGTGATGATTTCCCTTGTTGGTTGGAATACCGTTTCAGGTGCGGCTAAGGATCTGGAAAAGGCATCGCAGTGAACGAAGGAAAGGTTGCCCAAGTAGCCTAATATGTTAGGTAGCTGTATTAAATAAAGGTCCTTCGTGGCAATTGATAATCAGGCTCATAATAAGAAATCCAATTATGGCTTATAAGCCAAATCTTTTAACAAAGAAACTTTTGATTAATTGCGTTAATACAAAGTAACTAATTAAGATCACAGACAACCCAAGCCAGTAAACTGCCGGGAGTGCTTGCATCGCTAAGTGCTTGCCGATCGAGCTATATGGAAGGCCTACGCCAATCATGCAAATAGATATGGTGGTCGCTAACAACGCTGCGCTAGGCTTGCTCTCAATGAAAGGCACTTTGCCTGTTCGAATGATATGGACAATCAGAGTTTGTGAAAGTAGTGACTCAACAAACCAGCCAGTTTGAAAAACAGAAACAAACTCCATCGAATTTGCTTTAATCACAAACCACATTAATCCGAACGTTGCATAGTCAAATATGGAGCTGATGGGCCCAATAAAAAACATAAACCGTGCAATATTGTTAATATCCCACACCCTTGGCTTTGAGAGATACTCATCATCGACTAAATCAGTAGGTACCGAGGTTTGAGAGCAGTCGTACAAGAAATTGTTGAGTAGGATTTGTACGGGTGCCATTGGCAGGAAGGAGGGTGTCCTTAATTTTGTGTAAACCTCGGTTAATTAATGCTGAGACACTTTCTCTTTAAGCTTAATTGTCGACCGTCGTTTAAACGACGCTTATATTCAAAACTTAAACGCACTAAAATCACCGGGAAATTAAACCTGCTTCCACATTTACTTCCAGACTGATACAAAGCTCTCTGTATTAAAATAGCTTACAAACATTAAAGGGAATACACTAAGTGCATTAGTTCGATTTTTTATGTTTAACAGGAATGGAGCAATTAAATGGTATCAATTAAAAAAATTATTGGAAGTTTTACAGCAGTTTCGCTTTGTGCCTTTTTGTTTATTGGACAAGCCATTGCCGACTCAAAGGACAGCTCATCTAAAAATGTTACCCAGAGTAATCAGTTAGATGTAATTCGCTTCACTCAGGCGAGATTAGAGCGCCTTAAAACTAAACTCAACTTACAACCTGCACAATTGGGTGCTTGGGATCAATGGTCTGCCCATTTGATCGCTGATGTTAAAAAACAGCAGGAAGACGATATCAAGTTGACGCAAAACTGGATGGATAAAGAAGCTGATAATTTAACAACGCCAGAGAAAATTGCACATCAAGAAAAGCATTTGCAAATGCATATTGCACACCTGCAAAATCAATTAACGAGATTAGAAGATGCTAGAGTCAATGTGAATACTTTTTACAGTAATCTTTCTAAAGATCAGCAAACGATTTTTGATCTCTATTGGCAGGAAAGCGCATTTAATCATGCGCATATTGGTCAATAATCCATTTATATTTAAATAGCGAGTAGGAAAAAATGATGAATTTCAAAAAGATAAAAAGTATTTCACTCTTGTTGATGGGATTGTTGACATTAACTAGCACATTTTCTGTTCTTGCGGCTGGTCATGGTGGCGGCCGAGGTGCTGGCTTTCATGGTGGAGTTGGATACCACGGTGGTTATCGTGGTGGATATTATGGAGGTGGTGGGTGGGGACTCGGCCTTGGCTTAGTGGCAGGGGCAGTAATTGGGGCTGAACTTGCAGCGCCATATTATCCTTATTACTATCCAGATCCAGCTGTTATGCTTCCACCTTCGGAGTACATACAAGCACCTATACAAGTTGCGCCTTCAAATGATGCTGCTCCCCCGACTTCAGCACCTGTTTGGTACTATTGCGCGTCATCAAAAACATACTATCCATATACTAATGCATGTCCAGAAGGTTGGCAGATTGTTCCTGTAACGCCGCCACAGCCACCAAAGTAAGGATAACTCTGTAAGCTTTTGTGATTGGTAGTTGCTTTATAGACATTAACTTAAGAGATTTTGATGTGGAATTGACATAGGACTTTTTAACAATGATTCAACAAATATTATTATCAAGGTTGATTTTAAAAGGATCTGTAGGGTAACTTTCTAAAAATCTACATTAAATAAGGTTGGAAAATAAAATGAGCTTCGAGCAAATGAATTCAAGTTTTCCGTCTATCGGTAGAACACTATTGGGTCAGGTTTATCACAAAGTTAATTGGTTAATTGGGCTGGGGGTTTTGCTGATCGTATTGGGTACCTTGGGATTAGTTGGGCAAGTTTTCTTTTCCTTTTTGTCGGTTGGGTTTATTGCTGCTATATTTATTGTCGCAGGAATATTTCAAGGCGTTCATGCATTCCAATCAAAAGGATGGAAGAGTGTAACTCTTCAACTTCTATTTACCTTTATTTACGCTGGGCTTGGGGTATTTATGTTGGTTTTTCCAGGGTCGGCGTTGGAAGTTTTGACTTTGTGGCTATCTTCCTTGTTTTTGCTCACTGGCTCATTACGTTGTTTCACGGCGCTTCATCATCGCATGTTTAAAGGTTGGGCTTGGTCATTCCTTTCTGGATTGCTTTCTATTCTGTTAGCGATACTAATTATGCTTAGCTGGCCTGCCTCTAGCTTTTGGTTGCCAGGATTATTGCTTGCCATAGAAATTTTGATCCAAGGGTTTTCATTAATGGTGATTGGATTGTCAATAAAATCATTTGCTTGCAACTAAATTAGTTTTTTTACAAAAGGTAAGTCATGCCTTATGAAATTTAAAGACTACTACGAAGTGCTGGGGGTTGCAAAAACAGCTACCGATGATGAGATTAAAGTCGCCTATCGTAAGCTAGCTCGAAAATACCATCCTGATGTTAGTAAGGAGCCAGAAGCCGAAGAGCGTTTCAAAGAAGTTGGTGAAGCTTACGCGGTGCTAAAGGACCCAGAGAAGCGAGCTGCTTATGATCAAGTAGGCTCTCAAGCTAAACATGGTCAAGATTTTACACCTCCACCTAACTGGGATTCCGGATTTGAATTTAGTGGTAATGGGTTTAATCCGAATGCTGGAGATCAGAGTGCTTTTTTTGAAGAATTGTTCGGGCGTCAGGCAAGAGGTAGGCAGCAATCAACAATGAACGCAAAAGGCCAAGATCATCATGCAAAAGTCATGATTGATCTTGTTGATGCATACCTCGGGGCTAAAAGAACGATTACGCTGCAAATGCCAACGCATGACGCTCAAGGTCGTGTGTTTATCCAAGACCGAAAACTTGATGTCACTATTCCCAAAGGAATCCATGCTGGACAACATCTTAGGTTAACTGGGCAAGGCTCGCATGGCGTTGGGACAGGCCCATCTGGTGATTTGTATCTAGAGGTCTCATTTAAGCCTAATGATAAGTTTAGAGTAGATGGGCGTGATGTATATATGGATTTGCTTATTAGTCCTTGGGAAGCCGCGCTTGGTGAGAAAGTTGATGTTTTAACGCCTAGCGGATCAGTAGATCTCAAAATTCCAGTAGGTTCTAACTCAGGCCGTAAATTACGATTAAAAGGCCGTGGCATACCTGGCAAAGAGCCTGGTGAACTTTATGTTGTGATTGTTATTGTTACGCCAGCAGCTGAAACAGAAGCGGAGAAAGAAGCTTACCGTTCTATGGCGAAGTCTTTCAATTTCAATCCAAGAAAAGATATTAAGGGGTAGTAATGCAAATGAACACGACTCAGATTACAGAAATATCAATCGTTGAAGATGAAGTTCACATGTCAATAATTGAGCTATGTCATACGATTAATATAGAACAAGAAGATTTAGTTGCTTGGGTTCAAGAAGGAATACTTAACCCTATAGGTAACTCACCCGAGGATTGGCGTTTCAGTGGAGATGCATTAAGCCGAGCAAAAAAAGCATTAAGACTATCTCGTGATCTTGAAATTAATACGCCAGGTGTTGCGATGGTGCTTGATTTATTGGATGAGATTTCAGAGCTTAGAAAACGATTAGAATGAATAGTGTAACCGTTACTTAAAGTAACGCTTAAATTCAAAACTTGAACGCACTAAAATCACCGAAGAAATAAACCTGCTTCCACATTTACTTCCACAGTTTTTATTTTATTCAATAAGCTATTGATTTATATAAGTTAATATTTCTTGAAGCTACTCATAATCTATTTAATCAGTTGTAATTTTGTAATAAATGTGTTTATAATCAGTAACTTAAGATTTAAAAATGTAGTAAAAATTGCTTCTACAGTGCTTCTACAGTTTTTGTGAAAGTAGAAAAATAAAAACTGTAGAAGCAAAGTAAAGTTTACGGCCCCTTAGCTCATGCTTGGTTAGAGCAGCGGACTCATGAAAAATTGTGCCATATCTTTGGAAACGGGATATGGGATGGTGTCAAATTCGGTGAAACCTGACGGCAGAAATGCACAAGGCAATGCCGAGCGAAGCCTAATAGAAATATTAGGAACGTGTAGAGACTTGACGGCACCCACCTAAAGCGCAAGCCATGGTGAAGACAAAGTCCAGGGAGTGGTGAAAGCCACACAAACCAGAATCCGTTGGTACTGTGTTCGACTCACAGAGGGGCCACCAAAAAAAACAGAAAAAGCTCACAGCGATGTGGGCTTTTTTTGTACCTAGTCTTCCACAAAATCCGTTGCTTTTTATTCCACATGATCATACATTTACACCATGCCTGAAAAACTCGAAACTACCCATCAAATAATACCGCGCGAGTTAATTATCTATTTGCGCCCAAGTACAGATGTTTGGCAGTGTCGTTTTAAAGTAGATGGCCGATGGATTGTTAAAACAACTAAAGAACGCGATTTACAAAAAGCCAAAGACCGCGCAAAGCGATTAATGATTGAGGCTGAAATTCGCAAGGCTTCAAATATTCCCGTAGTCACCAAAAAATTTCGTGACATTGCCAAACTAGCTAAGCTGACAATGGAAAATGAAACAAAGAATGGCAAGGCAATTGCCTCATATAAACAATACGCACAAATTATCGATGATTTTCTAATCCCATTTTTCGGCAATAAAAATATTGATTCAATTAATCATAACGTACTAGAAGATTATGAGGTGTGGCGTACAGAAAAGATGGGTAGAACGCTGGCATATAGTACTGTCAGAAAGCACAATGTCACATTAAATAGAATATTTGATGAAGCGTATATTTCCTCAAATGCAAGCTGGCCGTCTTCAAAATAACCTTTTTGTGTTCCTCGCTTAAATCCTAGGTGATAATTGGATGCAGTTTTAATCTTTCCATCTTTGTAATATGAGATTTGAGGCCCATCCCTTTTTGATTCCTTAAAATTTTCAATTGTAAAAATATTCCCATCACGGTAATAAGATGTTTGTACACCCGATAGCTCACCATCAATACAATTTGTAGTGCTCATGATTAACCCATCATGAAAAAATATACTCTGCCTCCCATGCCTTATTCCTAGCTTAAAATTTTCTTTTGTTGAGAGAATGTTTTTTGTAATACTGTAGTAAGAAATTTGAATGCCATCTCTAACTCCCATATTAAATTCTTCTATGAACATCATTCCCCAAGAGTCTGGTCTTAATTGTTTGCCGTGCAGCAAATCATTTTTATAGGAGGACTCTGTTAGTAATTTTCCACTTTCATCATATGTTGTTCGTTTCCCTTCCAAAACGCCTTGCTCATAATGTTCTTCAGATGTCAAAACGCCATACTTATTAAAGCTTTGCTTCTTCCCATTTATTAAATTGTTCGTATAAGCACTTTTTTCTTTAATTTTCCCATTTGGATACGAGGGTGTCCCGAATTTTGTGTAAATAGCGGTTAATCACTGCTGAGGCATCCTCTCCTCAAAGCATTCATTGTTTTCCACTTGAGCTGATTTGCAACAAAGCTGACGTTCATAAATGACACAAAGGCTTAAATATCATCTATTAACCTCTACCCAACAAGTAAAGACCTATTACCTAATTGGGAGTAATTAATAGTTTGATCTTATAAAAATATCACCTTCTGGTCTTAAGTCAAAGGCAATACAAATTCGCTCTTCATTAGAGGTGAATGGAATGGTGCGGTGAAATAATGAGGATGGAAATAATACGATATCCCCTACATTGGGACTCACAATACCTACAGGAAAGTTGGTGTGTTTTTGTGGGTAATTGTCACCGTGGATGCCATATTCAAAACAACCTTCTGACGGCTCTTTTTTGTCGGTTGGGAGCGCCAAGTAAACGGCACCGCTAATCCAACCCACTTCATGGATGTGAGCATCCAAGTGTCCACCACGACGCATTTTCACATACCATGAGCTTGTAAACTCTAAGGTGTTCGGGAATGATTTTATGAGCTCGCAGTCTGCGCCTTTAAAGCGATTTTTATAGTTGAGGAATTCTTGTTTAACTAAGTCACCCAACTTTCTAAAGGACGCCTCAGGCCTCTTAAATAAGTTGCCGGCAGATTGGGTACCAAAATGAAGCATGCCTTGTTTACGTTCTTGTATGCTGGCGTTGCTGACATCATTGAGCAAATCGGCAAGAAGTTGACTTCCGGGCTCGGCAAGTTCTTCAATGCTATTTTGATATAAAAAATCAAAGCCATTTTTACAAAAATTATAAGGGTCAGGAACCTCAAAATTGGTTGCGTAGTGAGTTGATAAGGTGGCAAGAAAAGGAGCAGTATGTTTTTTCCCGTTACTTACAATTTCATCTAACTTTTCTTTAAAGTCACCAAAACGTTCCGCCTTATATAAACAATAAAGACTGCGTTCTTGCCAATCATCGAGTTGGGAGCATTCAAAATAAGAAACTGCCTCATCATAGCGTTTTGACAAATAGAGAAATTCCCCCATGTTGTAATTAGCGCCAGGATGCTTTGGATTAATCTTAATGGCATTAAGGTAGTTTTTAATAGCATCTTCCATGTTACCTTGATCGCGCAAACACTCCCCTAAGTAGTTATGCGCATCGGTGTAATTAGGGAACATGTCTATAGCTAGCTTAAAATTGTTGATGGCTTCGTCGAGAACACCTTCACCATGAAGTGCTGTACCTAAGTTGAAATGTCCTTGCGCATCCTCATTAATATCAAGTGCTTTGCGATAATTCTTAATGGCATCTTCTAGTTTGCCTTGTTTTTGCAGAACTGTTCCAAGATTTCCATAGGCTTCAAAGAATCTTGGATTTAGGGAAATGGCTTTTTGGTAGTTAGTGGTGGCCTCGTCTAGTTTACCAATTTGGGTTAAAGCTATTCCAAGATTAAAGTGTAAGTCAGCATTGCCTGGCTGAAGAGCTATTGCCTTACGGTAGCTCAATGAAGATTCAGTGAATTTAGATAGACCGCTTTGTGCTATACCTAATATATGTTGCAGAATGAATACATTAGGAAAACGTGAGGCGAGCTTTAATGCGGCTGATTCTGCCTCTGCTAATTTACCCAAATTTAACATCTTGATCACTGACTGCATCTCTGAGTCGTTGGGTTGACTAGCGAGATTTGTTGGTTGTTTTGCCATGAATTACTTCGCTTTAGTGTTGATGCCTGATTATTAAAGAGGTTAGTAGTAATTAAAAAAACATAAATAATTTACACATTTTAAATCAAAACTGTCGTCAGTTCTGACTATTAGTTGCCTAAATGAGGGGGATGTAATTGCTTGAAGCCTTCAGTAGCAGAAACTAAAGCGGATGTAATTCCACTTTCCATAGCGGAGTGACCAGCATCTTGAATGATGTGAAGTACTGCATGAGGCATCGCGCGACTAAGTTCCCAAGCACTTTTGGGTGGGCATACCATATCGTACCGACCCTGAACAATTACAGTGGGAATATGCGCTAGTTGCGATGCCGTCTGTAATATAGAGTCGCCATCCACAAAACATTGATGCTCTATATAGTGTATTTGAACGCGCGCTCTCGCAAGTTCAGTTGCATCTTGCGCCGGGCTGGGACGTTCTTTTTCAATAGTTTCTTTTGGTAGTAAACGCATAATTGAGTTTTCAAATGCATTCCACTCCCAAGCAGAGGGGATGTTAACAGAACTGTCGGTGCTAAAGATGCGTTGGCTGTAGGCAGTTAAAACATCATGACGCTCAGATGCTGGCAAATAAGAAATAAGTTTATCCCATACTTCAGGATAAAAATGCGACATGTCACCTAAGAACCAATTAAGCTCTGAAGAGCGGCTTAAGAATACGCCACGTAAAATAAGACCTGAAACTTGATGCGGGAAAGCTAATGCATAACTAAGCGCTAATGTGCTACCCCAGGATCCGCCAAAGACTAACCAGTTAGTGATAGATAGATCTTTACGAATAGCTTCTACATCTGCGATCAAGTGAGCTGTGGTGTTATCTTTAATCGAACCTACAGGCAAGCTTCTGCCGCAACCGCGTTGATCGATAAGGATGATCATATAATAGGTAGGATCAAAAAAACGACGCTGTGTGGGGTTGCAACCACTCCCAGGTCCCCCATGTAAAAAAACTACAGGTGTACCAGTTAAATTACCGCATACCTCATAATAAATTTCATGTAAATCATCAACTTTAAGGTGTTTACTTAATAAAATATCAATTTCTGGAAACAAGTTATACGTCGTATTATTCATAGTCGGAATGATGCTTTCTATTTGATTGTAAATGATATTTTTAGGTATGTTAGCATTTAGCAGCAAGGGTAAAAACACTTATTTGAATAAATATAAAACTAATTGTAAATAAATTGTAACTAATGTATTGCAATTCGTGATTTAGTAGAATATAGTTCTGTACGCACATGAAAATGTGAAGTAGAAATGATTTCAATAAACAGTTATAAATTTGGGAATACATCAAAAAATTAACTGTGAAAGAAATAATTTTACAAACCTTAGTAGTTTAACTTTGGAGATTAATATGCAAATCAACAAGATCAAATTAGCTCTTGGCTTAGTTGCTGGTTTATCAGCAGTAATGCCAATGGTTGCTTCAGCAGCAAATGACCATGAAACAGCAATGGCTGACGCAAACAACTGGGCTGACCCACGTGGCGGCTACCTTAACCAAGCGCACAGTACACTTTCACAAGTAAATAAAGGTAACGTAAAAAACCTTAAAGCTGCTTGGACATTTGCTACTGGTGTAAACCGTGGCCATGAAGGTTCACCGCTAGTTATTGGTAACATGATGTACGTTCATACAGCGTTCCCGAACAATGTATACGCACTAGATTTAAACGACAATCAAAAAATCGTTTGGTCATATTTCCCTAAACAAGATCCATCAGTACAAGCTGTTTTATGTTGCGATAACGTAAACCGCGGTCTTGGTTTCGGTGAAGGCAAAATCTTCTTGCAACAAAATGACGGTAACTTAGTTGCTTTAGATGCTAAAACTGGTGCAAAAACTTGGTCAGTATTAGTAAATGATCCAAAAGTTGGCGCTACAAATACTAACGCACCACAAGTGCGTAAAGATAAAGTGTTAACAGGTTGTTCTGGTGCTGAATTCGGTGTTCGTTGCTTCTTGGCTGCTTACAATGTTAAAGATGGTTCTTTAGCATGGAAAGCATACTCAACAGGTCCTGATGCTGAGATGTTAATTGGTGCTGATTTCAACAAAGAAAATCCACAATACAGTGCATTATCAGTTTACGCTGATGTGAATGGTGGTAACAAACAAGGCGGTTCTTTCAAAGCTCTTCCAAATGGTGAATTGAAAATTGGCGAAAAAGAACTTGGTACACGTACATGGTTAAAACCACAAGCAGTTAAAGATGGTTGGCAACATGGTGGTGGTTCTGTATGGGGCTGGTGGCCGTATGATGCTAAGTCAAACTTAGTATATTACGGAACAGGTAACCCTTCAGTATGGAACCCAGATGTCCGTCCTGGCGATAACAAATGGTCAATGACTGTTTTCGCTCGTGACTTAGACACAGGCGTTGCAAAATGGGGCATGCAAATGACTCCACATGATGAGTGGGATTATGATGGTATTAATGAAGTAATCTTGTTCGACAAAGGTGGCAAAACTTACGCTTTCCATACGGATCGTAACGGTTTTAACTACACTTGGAACGCTTCAAACGGTACTTTAGTAGCTGCTGAAAAAGCAAACCCATTTGTTAACTGGGCAACTGGCGTAGATTTAAAAACTGGCGTTCCTGCTAAAGTTTCTACAGCTTCAACTCACCAAGATTACAATGCTAAAGGCGTTTGCCCAGCTGCATTAGGTGTTAAAGATGAGCAACCAGCAGCTTACTCACCAAAAACAGGTTTAATGTATGTTCCATTGAATCACGTTTGTATGACATATGAGCCAGTTGAGTCTAAATATGTTGCAGGTCAACCATGGGTTGGCGCTACATTGACTATGTTTGCTGGTCCAGACGGTGTTATGGGTGGCTTTGCAGCTTTTGATCCTATGACCAACAAAAAAGTATGGTATAACAAAGAGAAATTCTCTGCTTGGGGTGGTGCTTTAACAACTGCTTCAGACCTAGTGTTCTACGGTACTCTTGATCGTTGGTTCAAAGCTGTTGATGCACAATCAGGTAAAGAACTTTGGAAATTCCAAGTTGGTTCTGGCGTGATTGGTAATGCATTCACATACGGTCACAAAGGTAAACAATACGTTGGTACACTATCAGGTATCGGTGGTTGGGCTGGCGTTGCAATGAACCTTGGTATGACTAACGACACAGACGCACTTGGTGCTGCTGGTGGTTATAAAGAGTTAACTAAATACAACGCGGCTCCTGGCGGCGGTGCATTAACAGTATTCAGCCTATAATTGATTGTTGTATAAATCAGTTATTAGCTAACTACTTAAGTTAGTTCTAAGTAAAATAAAACACCCTGATTCGTCAGGGTGTTTTTATTTGTACTAAGTAAAGAATTTAATATTGAACTAATGTTTTTCGGAATAAAGATTCCATATAAAGCGGCAAATTAGATACAATAAACGGTTGTATAAAGCCTTAGAAATTAGGCAACAAGTAATACAAAAGAACTTTTTAGTAATATCAGTACTCTATAGAAGTAAGCGGTAATCTAAGCCGCACATTTAAAAAATAAGGAACATGCAATGTTGAAATATTTAAAACTATCAACCCTGTTAGCCTGTTTGATTTTAACAGTCAATGCACATGCTGAAGCGCCGGATATTCCTACACTTAACGCAGATGAAGGCCGTATAGGAGAAGTCAGGCGAGTTGTTGATGAGACAGAATTCAAAGTTTGCGCCGATCCAGACAACATGCCGTTTTCTAATTCTAAAAAAGAAGGATTTGAAGATAGGATTGCTGAAGTATTAGCAGAAGATTTGGGTAAAAAATTAACGTATACCTATGCATACAACCGTCAAGGTTTTTACAGGAATACTATTAATGCGATGCGATGTGATGTCATTATGAGTACAACACCAGATAATGATGCGCTGAGAACCTCTAAGCCATACTACCGCTCAGGCCATGTATTTGTTTGGCGTAAAGACAGTAATTATGATATTTCTAACTGGAGCTCACCTGATCTACATAAAGGATTTATTGGTGTAATCGATCATAGTCCAGCTACGATTCCAATGGATGCTAATAATTTAATTGGAAATGCTCGCCCTTATCGCATGCAACGTGACTTGAACTTACCAGCTAGCTTTATGATTGATGATTTGGCCAAGGGTGATATTGATATCGCTATTGCCTGGGGTCCAATTGGCGGCTATTTTGCTAAAATATCTAAAGTACCTATGGTAGTTAAGTTAATTCCTGAATATGAAGATACCAATGTAAAAGGTAAAGAATACTGGAATATATCAGTGGCTGTACGTAAAAAAGATAAAGATCGTATGGTTATGATTCAAGGTGCATTAGATAGGAATCAGGATAAAATAAATAAAATTCTTGATGATTTTGGGATTCCGCATGTAGCAGTGGTTGACGGAGACAGCTTAGAGAAAGTTTATAAAGCAAGAACGACAGAGATTAAATAAACTTACTTTAAAGTTAAGCGTTTTAATGGCTTAAAATTTAAACTAGGTTGACGAAATCTGCTTTTAATAAAAGGCTGCTGTACAATTACAGCAGCCTTTTTCATTATGTGGAAACTTTGTAATAAGATTAAATTAATATTTAATTAAGTCTAGGAGAATACAATGCGCAACTTTAATTTACTTTTATTAGTACCATTGTTAGCTTTAATTGCTTGCAACCAACATGGTGGTTCAAGTACTGCTAGTGCTTCGGCCAAAGTTAAAGCTATAGATTTTGTAACAACTCAAGATAATAAACCATTGTTGATTGATACGGCTTTGTTCACAACTCCGGAAGCTAAAGAGTTTCTTAGCACCGGAAAAAACCCTTATATAGGCAATACAGATGCTATTGCAAAGGGTAAAAAAGTATTTCAGCTATACTCCTGCACACAATGCCATGGCCCAGAAGCTAAAGGTCAAGTCGGACCTGGTTTAACCGGCCCAGACTTCCGTTATCCTAAAGATGCTACCAATAAAGGGATGTTTGAGACGGTATGGCATGGCACTAATGGTGGCATGGGAGCTAAAGGTATTGGGCTGATGGATCCTACTGATCTTAAAAATGGGATTACCCCTGACGATCTATTAAAGGTCATCTCTTGGATACGAAGTATGAGTAAGATTACGGGTAACGAGTAAATTAAAGCTTAATCATTCGCCTGCTTGTAGTTGGCATGGGTTTTTATGTTTAAGCTAACTTAATTGTGAAATGGAATATTTTGAATAAGAACAAACGGCAAGCTTTACATCATGTAGTTATCGTAGGAGGCGGTGCTGGTGGACTTGAATTAGCGACTAAGCTTGGTGACACGCTTGGTCGTAAAGGTAAGGCTTTGATTACCCTCATTGATAAGTCTAAAACTCATGTATGGAAGCCGTTATTGCATGAAATTGCAGCGGGAAGCATGAATCCAGAGAAGTACGAACTGGTCTATCTTGCTCAGGCGCACTGGCACCACTTTAAATTTAGATTAGGTAGCATGGAAAGTCTCGATAGGTCTAACCAGATAATTTCGATTGCGCCATATTTTGATGAAGATGGTGTCGAGGTCATACCAAGACGCAGTTTTAATTACGATACTTTAATAATTGCGGTAGGTAGCACGACTAATGATTTTGGTATTAAGGGGGCCAGTGAGTACTCCATTGCCTTGGATACACAAGATCAAGCTGAAAGATTTCACCGGCGCTTGCATAATGCCTTGGTACGCGCACAAACGCAGGAGGCAATACTGCAGGCAGGTCAATTAGAGGTAGTGATAGTTGGCGCTGGGGCAACAGGTGTTGAATTGGCTGCAGAACTTCACAATACGACACGTGAGCTTGCAGCTTATGGGTTAGATAAAATTGACCCAGATCGAGATGTCAAAATTTCCTTAGTGGAAGCTAGTGATCGTGTTTTACCAGCATTGTCATCAAAACTTTCAGATGCAGTAAGGTTTGAGTTAACGAAGCTAAATGTACATCTTTTTACTAGCGAGCGTGTCACTGAAGTTACTGAAAAAGGTGTTTACACACATACTGGACGTTTTCTGCCATCAGCCTTAGTGGTGTGGGCGGCCGGAATTAAAGCCCCTGATTTTTTGAATAAAATAGATGGTTTGGAAACGAACAGTATTAACCAGTTATTAGTGAAGGCTAGCCTGCAAACTACCTTAGATGACAGTGTATTTGCCTTTGGTGATTGTGCTGCCTGTCCATGGCCAGGGCAGGTTGAAGGCACAAATGTTCCGCCTCGGGCGCAAGCCGCGCATCAACAGGCCTCTATGCTAATTAAATCAATTAGACAGCGCATATCTGGAAGCACTGACATGCCTGAGTTTAAATATCGAGATTATGGGTCTTTAGTCAACTTAGGCCGTTACACGACTGTTGGTAACTTAATGGGTAATCTTTCTGGCAGTAGCATGTATATTGAAGGCTTGATTGCTAGAATGATGTATCAGTCTTTACATAAAATGCACTTGATGGCACTTCATGGAATCTGGACCGTTGCCTTACAAACATTGGCACGCTTAATTACGCGTCGTACTGAATCACATGTCAAATTACACTAGAATAAACAATTGACGTCACATTAGTATTTAAACACGAATCAACTTTTGGCTATAGAGGCGATTAATTGCACCCATTGTGATAATGACGAATAGACCAAAAATTATCACAATATGATTAATATGTAAGCCAGCTTTTACCATTAAAGTATAGGCGCCACTAAGCAACAAAATGCCGATGTTCTCATTGAAGTTTTGCACCGCAATTGAGTGCCCCGCACCTATCAATAGATGCCCACGATGCTGCAATAACGCATTGAGTGGAACAACAAAAAACCCACTTAGTACGCCGATGCAAAATAAAAGTAATGTTGCCCAGTGCCATTCAGTTATCCATGCCATAGAAATAACCATGACTCCCATCAGGATTCCTGCGGGTAATACTTTCACAGAATTTTCCAGTGTTATAACTCGAGCGGCAATGACCGAACCCACTGCAACGCCCAAAGCGACAGCCGCTGTGAGTAATGTAGCTTGATCTAAGCCAAATTTAAATGTCAATACAGCCCACGCTATGACAACTAGTCTTAAGGTTGCTCCAGCCCCCCAAAACAAGGTGGTGACGGAGAGCGATACTTGTCCCTGCGGATCTTTCCAAAGCGCAAAAAAAGACTGATAAAAATCACGTAATATAAATAAGAGGTCTTTTTTAGGAATGCTATGGTCTTTGGGTAATTTAGGAATGAATATATTGAATGCTGCGGCGGTTAAATACAATGCGGCAACTGCAATCATCGACAATTGCGGGTCAACGCTGGCCATTTGTCCGCCAATAATGGCACCTAAAATAATAGCAATGACTGTTGAGCCCTCCATCCAACCATTTGCAGTCACTAACTTATGGGGTGGAAGGAGCTCGGTTAAGATGCCGTATTTGGCTGGAGAATAAGCTGCTGCGCCTATACCAACGATACCATAAGCAAACAGTGGCGGCATACCTAAGATCATAGCCAAACTACCTACGAACTTAATGCCATTTGAGATAAACATGACTCTACCTTTGGGTATTGCATCAGCAAAAGAGCCGACAAAAGGTGCGAGTACAATGTAGGAAATCACAAAAAATTGCAATAACAATGGCTTGTGCCAGTCTGGTGCATGCAATTGTTGCAATAAGGCGATCGCAGTGAACAGCAAAGCATTGTCCGCCAAAGCTGATAAGAACTGAGCCACCAGTAGGGTATAGAATCCCTTACGCATGGTTGTTACAAGGCTTCAGCAGCAAAGTCAGCCAGTCGTGAACGCTCGCCTCGTTGTAAAGTAATATGACCATTATGGTTCCATCCCTTAAACCTATCTACAACATAGGTAATTCCAGAGCTGCCTTCGGTTAAGTAAGGCGTGTCAATTTGGGCGATATTGCCAAGGCAAACTACTTTGGTACCCGGGCCTGCCCGTGTGATGAGCGTTTTCATCTGTTTCGGCGTTAAGTTTTGTGCTTCATCAATAATCAAGAATTTATTCAAAAAGGTACGACCGCGCATAAAGTTTAATGATTTAACTTTGATGCGGCTACGAATTAAATCTTGGGTCGCCGCGCGACCCCACTCGCCCGCATCATCATCGCCTCGATTAAGCACTTCTAGGTTATCTTCTAATGCCCCCATCCATGGAGCCATTTTTTCTTCTTCAGTACCAGGTAAGAAGCCAATATCTTCGCCTACTGGCACTGTTACTCTGGTCATAATGATCTCAGAATAGATTTTCTTATCAAGGACTTGGGTAAGGGCAGATGCTAAAGTAAGTAAAGTTTTACCGGTACCCGCTTGCCCAAGCAAACTGACAAAATCAATTTCTGGATCCATTAGTAAGTTGAGTGCATAATTCTGCTCACGGTTGCGCGCATTAATGCCCCACACATTGTTTTTAGGCTGTAAATGATCTTTAACGATTTCTAGTACTGTGGTATTACCTTCCACGCTCCGCACAATGGCGTGGAAAGGTTTTTCGTATTCAAAAAATACAAACTCATTAATAAGAAAAGTTTTACACAGCGGACCCGATAGTCGGTAAAACATGCGGCCTGATTCCTGCCATGATTCCATTGCTTTACTATGTTTATCCCAGAAGTCAGCCGGTAATTCTTTCATGCCGCTGTATAAAATCTCAGAGTCTTCTAATACTTTGTCATTGAAGTAGTCTTCAGCAGGCATCCCCAAAGCGCGGGCTTTAATTCTGATATTGATATCTTTGCTGACAAGCGTTACCTGGCGTTCTGGGTAATGTTTGCGTAAATCTAGAACGACTGCCAAAATTTGATTATCTGCAATGCTGCCGGCTAGCCCAGGTAAGTCAAAATTAACTTGAGTTGTTTGTAGGAATAATCTTCCTGTTAGGTGCCGATTCCCATTGATTGCAAGGGGGCATCCCAGTTCAAGGTTAACTAAATTTGTCCCGACGATCTCTTCTAAATAGCGGCTAGCTTGGCGCGCATTTCGCGCAACTTCAGTCACACCTTTTTTATTGTTATCAAGCTCTTCTAAGGTGACCATTGGTAAAAATATGTCATGTTCCTCGAAGCGAAATAAGCTGGAAGGGTCGTGCATTAATACATTGGTATCTAGAACAAAAAGCTTTGAAGCGCCCTGAGGTTTTTTAGCCATAAACAACTTTCAATAGAAGTGAATAAATAAAATTAGAGTGCTTGTATGCACTTAAGGACTTCTGCTACATGGCCGTCAACTTTAACACCACGCCACTCATTAACCATCTTTCCATTTTTATCAATAATAAAGGTACTGCGCTCTATACCCCTTACTTGCTTCCCATACATGTTTTTCATCTTCATTACATTAAACAAACTACATGCTAACTCTTCACTATCACTCAACAACTCAAATGGAAATGTGAATTTTGATTTAAAGTTTTCATGTGACTTTAAATTGTCACGAGAGATGCCAAAAACTTCAGTATTGTTTTTTTGAAAGTCTGCGTAAGCATCTCTGAATTGGATGCCTTGCGTTGTGCATCCCGGCGTTGAGTCTTTGGGATAAAAATAGATGACTAAATTCTTGCCAATATAATCTGAGAGTTGAAAATTCTTACCATTGGTTGCTGGTAGCTGAAAATCTGGAACAGTTTGGTTAAGCATTTAAGTGTTTATATCTTTCTAAAATAATGTCTGTCACCATTGTTGATAAAAAGCTTGGATTAGGCAATAGCATAGCGCATGAATATGACAATATTTATTTTTATCTTGGGAATGCTGACTTTAAATGTAACGTCATGTCTAAGCCATTTCAGTAGGCTTCTGACTGTTATTCCAGCTTAAATGGAATTGGCACCGTAATGCTAAAGGTACTTGCACGTAACACCTCCGGTGGAGAAGGGAACGGCGCTGCTTTTTCAATCATTTCTAATGCTTGTTTATCGAGCACATCGTAACCGCTACTAGTGAGGATTTTTTTAGATTTAAGTTTGCCGTTGCCATCTAGAATTAGCTCCACAATGACTTCACCTTGCCAGCCTCGCATCTGTGCGATTTTTGGATATTGTTTGTACCTGCCAATCTTTCCCCATAAGGCACTGTTGTAGCCATTGAGTGCTGCGCTCATATCCGCTGGACTAACGACTACAGGTTTTTGCGCTTCTGGGATGACCACGGGCACCGGGGGTACAGGTGACGGGGGAGCTTCCAATTTAGGAGCAACTGCCAACACTTCGGTTTGCACTGGCGGTGGAGGGGCTTCTAAGCTTCGTGAAGGCTTAGTTAAAGTTTTGACGACTGATTTTTCTTTAGTGGACGGTTTTACCGGCACTCGAGGGGGTATTGGCGGCTGTTCAGGGGCTTTAACTAGCTCTATAACCAATGTTTGAGACAGTTTTACTTGATTCAGGTTTAAGTTAGGTATCACAAGCACTAATAACGCATGCAAAAGTATTGAGCAAATAATGGCCCAAATTATAATGCTTTCATTAGTGGGAGCCTGTTTCAATGCGATATTCAAAGAACAACCTAAATGATAAAAAGTCGACTACTAGTTAATTAGTGCAAAATTATACAACAAGGCGAGAAAGTTGTTGGACGTCAATTAGCATTAGCCGAAACAACTAATGCTAAACAATGCCATTCAACACTTGTACTTGCACTTTAGTCCCTGCGCTCAAGTTTCCCACAGTTTCATCCAGCACAATAAAACAGTTGGCGCGTGACATAGAACTTAAGATTGCAGAACCTTGAGCGCCAGTTGGCTTTACCTTCCAAACCCCGTCAGTGTCTGCAAACAACAGTCCGCGTTGAAACTCCGTACGACCAGTCATTTTTCGTATATTCTCAGTGCACTCTACGCTAAATAGAGGGAGTTGTGCAGGCTGAGGTTGTCCCATCAGCACTAGTATCGCTTCCCTCACAAGTTGATAAAAGGTCACCATTACTGCAACCGGATTGCCTGGCAGGCCAAAGTAATGAGCAGTGTTAATCTTACCGTAAGCCAAAGGGCGGCCGGGCTTCATCGCTATTTTCCAAAACACCACTTGGCCGTGCTTTTCTAATAACATTTTCATATAGTCGGCTTCACCTACTGAGACGCCTCCACTTGAAATGACAACATCTGCCAGTTTAGCTGCGGCAAGTAAAGTATGTTCGAGCAATTCAGGGTTGTCAGGAATTGCGCCCATGTCGATGACTTCTACCCCCATCCGTTTCAACATGCCGTGTAAGGTGTAGCGATTGCTATCGTAAACCTGTCCAATTTGCAAAACCTGCCCAACGCTTGCTAATTCGTCTCCAGTTGAAAAAAACGCTACTTTAAGTTTGCGATAGACCTTAATTTTGGCGATACCTAAGGAGGCAATCAATCCCAAATCTGCGGCATGCATTAAATGCCCGCTAGTAATGACGGTTTTCCCAAAGGCTAGGTCTTCGCCAGCATAGCGCACATTTGAGCCACGTTTGGGCGCTTCATTAAAGTGAATGCTATCGCCCTCACAACTTACACGCTCTTGCATAACGACAGTGTCGGCACGCCCTGGTAATGCGCCGCCAGTCATAATTCGCACGCACTCTCCTGGGGAAAGGTCGCCAATGAAGGCCTTGCCAGCAAACGCAGTGCCAATAATGGTTAATTTTGTGGGGGTATTAGTGGAGATGTCATCTGCATTAAACGCATAGCCGTCCATTGCCGAGTTGTCATAGTTGGGTACGTTAGCTGGGGATAATATATCCATGGCTAATACGCGCCCCAGTGAACTATGTAAGTCTATCAACTCAATCTCAGCTACTGGGTTTAAATAGTTACGTATATGCAGTTTAGCTTGTGCTACAGGCATAGAGTTCGGATCGTAGTCATCCATGCCATGTTTACCACTCATTAGGATGTTGATTGAGTTTTTTGTCATAGTTTTTGAGTAAGCGTGTTAATGGTACTCAGCCATTTTAAGATAAATTCAACTAGCATAGGTACATTGTTCAGATCTAAAACCGGTAGCGCTGTTTTGACTGGAACATCACTGGCTACGGCGATAATACTAGGGTCGCTGTCGGAGAGTAATAATGGATTGATGCTAGGTCGGTAGATTTCAATTTTGGAAATAGGCTCATACCTAAAGCCTTCCACTAGAATTAAATCTATCAAGCTTTGATCTATCTGAGTCAGTAATTCGCTAAGTCCAATGTCTTGGTTAGTATCGCGGTCAGCAATCCGGTTAAGCTCGGTAATCAGTGCCCAACGCTTACGTGAGCCTAATAGCATTTGTACTGCCCCGGCCTCCCTTAATAAAAAGCTGTCTTTGCCTGCATGATCAATATCAAAGCTGTGATGTGCGTGCTTAATGACTGATATACGAAGCCCTTGGGCTGCAAGGAGCGGAATCAATTGAGTAATTAGTGTTGTTTTTCCTATACCGCTGGCAGCAGCACAAAAAGCTAAAATCGGTTTATTCACAACAGCCATGATGTATTTTCAAGAGCAATTAAATCAGCTGGTGTATTGATGTTGGCAAAGGCATTTGGATTATCGTCAAAAGGAACTTCGATGACATTTAGGGTTGCATACCAAGCATCAAACTTACGTCCGCCACTGTGTAAATAAGTTTCTAGGTGTACTAATAAATTTTTTCCGCACAGACAAAATACTGGATGCACTTGCTCGCCAGTTTTTGCCACCGCAACATCGGCTGTGCTACTCAATAATGCTCTCAACAGTCGATCAGCTAAATCTAAGGCGAGTAAGGGCGAGTCGCACGGCACTGTTAGTACATAAGGAGTATTAGCCGCTTGCATACCTGCATGCAAACCTGCTAAAGGCCCTGCGAAGTCAGGAATGCTATCTGTAACAACAGGATAGCCTAAAGCGATATATGCCGAAATATTTTGATTGGTATTGATGAGTACTTCACTCACTTGTTGTGCTAATCGTTTTGCTACATGCGTTACCATGGGCTCTGCCAAGAAATTGACTAAGCCCTTGTCAATAGCTTCAGGTGAGGCTGTATTAGCCATACGCTTCCCACGACCGCCCGCTAAAATCACACCAGTGATATCTATCACTTAGCCACCCGTATGAGACATAAATCGAATCACGGCTGGCTGTGCACGGCTTAGATCAAAATCATGGCCTTTGGGTTTAATCTGCATGCTAGCAAGAATTGCATTAATTAATGGTTGGTCGTCACCTGGATGGTTGCGGAGCAACGGCATCAAATCAACTTTTTCTTCTTGACCTAAGCATAAGTACAACTCACCTTTACAGGTTATGCGTACGCGGTTACAAGCTTCGCAAAAGTTATGGCTATGAGGTGAAATAAACCCTACTTTGGTGGCAGTATTGGGTACACGCCAATAATTAGCTGGTCCACCAGTTTTCTCTGAACTAGGAATCAGCGCATACTTAGTTTGCAATTCTTTTAAAGTGTCATCATTGCTGATAAAAGTATTAGATCTTATGTGGTCTACATCTCCGAGTGGCATCTCTTCAATAAATGCAATATCGATTTCCTGTTGAATTGCAAATTCAAGTAAGGGTAAGGCTTCATTTTCGTTAAAGCCTCGCATCAGCACAGTATTGATTTTAATTCCATCAAAGCCTACAAGCTTTGCCGACTGTATACCGCGCAACACTTTAGACAGTTCGCCGGTACGAGTAATAGCTTTGAAGCGTGCGGCGTCTAGGCTATCGACACTGATGTTGATGCGTTTGACGCCAGCGTCCTTTAAGTCTTGGGCATAAGTCTCTAGTTGGCTTCCATTGGTAGTAAGCACCAACTCTTTTAGACCCTCTAATTTACCTATAGCTGAAAATAGCCAAAGAGCATTTTTGCGCACGAGGGGTTCACCACCGGTAATACGAACTTTACTGACGCCAAGCGAAACGAAAATCTTTACCAAGCGTGCGCATTCTTCTAAGCTTAGTACTTCTGTTCGGGGTAAAAAAACCATGGACTCTGCCATGCAGTAAACGCAACGGAAGTCACAGCGATCGGTAATCGATAGGCGTATGTAGTCTACTTGACGACCAAACTGATCAATAAGGGTTTTTGGTATGGTTTTTATTGGCATTTTGACGGATTCTTTTTGGCCAACGGGCACTTTCAACATCATGATTTGTCGTATACAAAATAATATTTAATCAGTGTAATATACCAACTCGTATACGGCTAGAAAGTTAGTCGAAATATTATGAATAATTGTGATTATTTTGGAGAAATAAAATTGCAAGATTTGCCAATGGACATAGAGGCCTTAATCAATGAGCACCAGCACATGCCTGGGGCCCTTTTGCCATTGTTACATGCAATTCAAGATAATTTAAGCTATATACCTGAGTCGACATATAGTGCGATTTCAAAAGCATTAAATATATCAGTGGCTGAAGTACATGGTGTTGTGACTTTTTATCATCATTTCCGAACACATAAGCCAGGCCGTCATATTCTGCAAATTTGCCGTGCAGAGTCATGCCAAGCTCTTGGCTCAGTCGCATTAGAAGCGCATGCAAAAAAATGTTTAAATATTGATTATCACCAAACTACAAAAGATGATGCCATTACTCTGGAACCGGTATATTGCTTAGGAAATTGTGCCCTGTCGCCAGCGGTCATGATGGATGATGAAATATACGGGCGAGTGACACTTGCTGACTTGGATGTTTTAGTAACGGAGGCCACGGCTTAGCATGATGACCAAAATATATATTCCTAGGGATTCAAGTGCACTATCAATGGGCGCTGAAAAAGTGGCTTTGGCAATTGGCAGCGAGGCAAAAAAGCGTGGCATAGAAATTGAGATTATTCGCAATGGTTCACGTGGCCTATATTGGTTGGAAACTATGGTTGAAGTCGATACTAACGCTGGGCGCGTTGCTTATGGCCCAGTTAAAGTGCAAGACGTGCCGTCGCTATTTGACGCGGATTTTGTTCATGCTAAAGCACATGTATTGAGTTTAGGCTTAACGGAACAAATAGATTGGCTTAAAAAGCAACAGCGATTAACCTTTGCGCGCGTTGGTATTACTGACCCTATTTCGCTGGAAGATTATATTGCCCACGATGGTTACCAAGGGCTTAAAAATGCCCTTAGTTTGTCACCTGCCGATATAGTAAAAACGGTGACTGATTCTGGTTTGCGCGGACGAGGTGGCGCGGCTTTTCCTACCGGTATTAAATGGAATACGGTGCTAGGCTGTCAAGTTGAACAAAAATATATAGTATGTAATGCCGATGAAGGTGATTCTGGTACCTATTCTGATCGTATGATTATGGAAGGCGATCCCTTTGTCTTGATAGAGGGCATGACCATTGCTGGTATTGCGGTAGGTGCCAATCAAGGTTACATTTATCTGCGTTCGGAATATCCTCACGCACTTGTAGCGCTTAATGCTGCTATAGAGGCAGCTAATCAGGCGGGATATCTTGGTGCTGATGTTTTAGGCAGTGGCAAGGCATTTCATCTAGAAGTGCGCCGTGCCGCGGGTGCTTATGTTTGCGGGGAAGAAACTTCATTATTAGAAAGTTTGGAAGGTAAGCGAGGCCAAGTGCGTTTTAAGCCGCCACTACCAGCGATTGAAGGTTTGTTTGGTAAGCCTACGGTGGTTAATAATGTGATTTCATTAGCCACGGTGCCGATTATTATGCACAAAGGCGCGAGATATTATGCGGACTTTGGTATGGGTCGCTCTCGTGGCACGTTACCAATTCAATTGGCCGGAAATATCAAACATAGCGGACTAGTGGAGTTGGCATTCGGCGCGACTCTGCGTGAATTGCTTTACGACTTTGGTGGTGGATCAGCGACTGGTCGACCTATTCGTGCGGTGCAAGTTGGCGGACCGCTCGGGGCCTTTTTACCAGAAAGCCAATTTGATACCCCTTTGGACTATGAAGCTTTTAGTCAGTTGTGGGCAGTCCTTGGGCATGGTGGCATTGTTGCCTTTGACGATACGGTTGATATGGCATTGATGGCGCGGTATGCATTTGAATTTTGCGCGATTGAATCATGTGGTAAATGTACGCCATGTCGTATAGGTTCAACTCGAGGGGCTGAGGTGATGGATCAAATTATCGCCGGAAAGGATGTTGTAAAGAATATTAAATTAGTACGTGATTTAAGCGACACCATGCTAAACGGATCGCTTTGTGCACTGGGTGGGATGACGCCATATCCCGTTCTAAGTGCAATCAACCATTTTCCTAAAGATTTTGAGACTAAAAAAGCAATAACTGCCGCTTAGGTTAGCAGTTGGAGAGATAAATATGGACGATATTAAATATAGTAAGCCAGTCAATGAGCAAAGTCGCACCAGCTTTGATGATCAAGTCGATTATGGCACGCCAGCTCAAGCATCAAACGTACTGGTCACCTTAACCATAGACGATAGAGAAATAACAGTGCCTGAAGGCACATCCATTATGCGAGCTTCAATTTTAGCGGGTATTAATGTCCCTAAATTATGTGCTACGGATAGCTTAGAGCCATTTGGCTCATGTCGGCTGTGTCTGGTAGAAATTGAAGGTAGGCGCGGTTATCCAGCCTCATGTACTACGCCGGTAGCACCTGGACTCAACGTACATACACAAACTCCTAAGCTGGCTGATATACGTCGCGGTACTATGGAACTGTATATTTCAGATCATCCGTTGGATTGCCTTACTTGTGCGACTAACGGCGATTGTGAATTACAAGATATGGCCGGTGCAGTTGGCCTTCGTGAAGTGCGTTATGGCTATGAAGGTGAAAATCATCTTAAAGCTGAAAAAGACGAATCTAATCCATATTTTAGTTTTGATCCTAGCAAATGTATTGTCTGCTCACGTTGCGTTCGTGCCTGTGAAGAAACTCAAGGGACCTTTGCTTTAACTATTTCTGGACGTGGCTTTGAGTCTAAAGTTGCTGCTGGCATTACTAATTTTATGGATTCTGAATGCGTATCTTGTGGCGCTTGCGTACGGGCTTGCCCAACCGCAACTTTGATAGAAAAAACTGTGATTGAAGCAGGAACGCCAGAACATAGCGTTACGACGACTTGCGCATATTGTGGTGTTGGTTGTTCATTTAATGCAGAAATGAAAGGCGAGGAAGTTGTTCGCATGACACCTAATAAGAACGGCGGTGCTAATCATGGACACTCCTGTGTTAAAGGCCGTTTTGCATGGGGTTACGCGACGCATCAAGACCGTATAACAACGCCAATGATTCGTAAAAATATCAATGACCCTTGGCAGACAGTTAGCTGGGATGAAGCTATTAATTACGCAGCAAGTGAATTGAATCGGATCAATGCCCAATATGGTAAAGATGCTATCGGTGGAATTACCTCGTCACGCTGTACCAACGAAGAAGTTTATGTAACGCAAAAGCTCTTGCGCGCTGGATTTGGCGTGAATAATGTGGACACCTGCGCACGTGTATGTCACTCCCCTACAGGATATGGATTAAAACAAACATTAGGCGAGTCAGCAGGAACACAGACTTTCGATTCAGTGATGGCCTCTGATGTCATATTTATAATTGGCGCTAACCCTACCGATGGTCATCCAGTATTTGCTTCACAAATGAAACGTCGTTTGCGTGAAGGTGCTAAATTGATTATCGCTGATCCACGTGAGATTGACATGGTTGCCAACTCTCCGCATTTACGTGCCGATTTCCACTTGAAGTTACGTCCAGGCACCAACGTTGCACTGATTTCTGCGATAGCGCATGTTGTGGTGACTGAAGGTTTAGTCGATGAGGCGTTTGTTCAAGAACGTTGTGAATGGGATTCATTTGTGGCTTGGCGAGATTTTGTTGCAAAAGCTGATAATTCTCCTGAAGCACTTGCTACGGAGATTGGAGTTGATGCGGCAACTTTACGTGCAGCTGCCAGATTATATGCCACTGGGGGCAATGCTGCGATTTACTATGGTTTGGGTGTGACTGAACATAGCCAAGGCTCAACTATGGTGATGGGTATAGCTAATCTAGCGATGGCGACGGCCAATGTGGGTCGTGAAGGTGTTGGTGTGAATCCTTTACGCGGTCAAAATAACGTACAAGGCTCCTGTGATATGGGCTCAATGCCGCATGAGTATCCGGGTTATCGCCATGTCTCCGATGAGGCCACGCGTTCGTTATTTGAGGCTGCATGGGGTAGGCCGTTAAGTGCTGAGCCAGGGTTGCGTATTCCGAACATGCTTGATTATGCGATTGAGGGTAGCTTCAAGGCGCTGTATTGTGTAGGCGAAGATATTGCCCAGTCGGATCCTGATACGCAACATGTCACGCATGCTTTGGAGTCCATGGAATGTGTCATCGTGCAGGATCTGTTCTTAAATGAAACGGCCATGTATGCCCATATCTTTTTCCCAGGCGCATCGTTTCTAGAAAAAAGTGGTACCTTTACTAATGCAGAGCGAAGAATATCACCGGTACGTCGTGTGATGACCCCAAAGAATGGGTATGAGGACTGGGAAATCACCGCTATGCTTTCTTCGGCAATGGGTTATGAAATGAAATACAACCATGCCTCGGAAATCATGGATGAAATTGCTGCGTTGACCCCGACATTTAGCGGAGTGAGCTTCAAGAAGCTAGATGAGTTGGGTAGTATTCAGTGGCCTTGTAATGATGAGAATCCAAATGGCACACCCACCATGCATATTGATGAGTTTGTGCGTGGTAAGGGTAAATTCTTTGTGACTGAATATGTACCGACCACGGAAAAAGTCAGTGGCAAGTATCCGTTGATTCTTACCACGGGGCGCATCCTTTCTCAATACAATGTGGGTGCACAAACTCGCCGCACTAAAAATGTGAGCTGGCATCATGAAGACTTAGTAGAGATTCATCCGCATGATGCCGCAGAGCGAGGTGTCAAAGAGGGCGATTGGGTTGGCATAAATAGTCGCGCCGGAGAAACCGTATTGCGTGTCAAAATTACCGATCGTGTTCAACCTGGTGTAATTTACACCACATTCCATCATCCAGAATCAGGCGCCAACGTCATTACGACTGATAACTCGGATTGGGCCACAAACTGTCCAGAGTTTAAGGTGACGGCGGTGCAGGTGACGCGAGTGAATCAGCTTTCTGACTGGCAGCAACATTACAAAAGTTTCAGTGAAGCCCAATTGGCTTTTGCAGGTAGAGATCAGGATGCAGCACGAGTTGAATGATTTCAACATGCCGTGTGATATAAGATGCAGCGATTGCTAAAGGATGGTGTCATTGATGATGAAATCTTGTTATTAATTGCACCAGTAGCTAACTTAGATGTTATCAAGGTTCATGGTGATGATCATCAGGTGTTGCAGGACCAGTTGGCGGAAGAGACTCCAGTTGCATTAATTTATAACGGCATCTCGCATGCAGTGATGTTGGCTACACCACAAGATTTGGAAGATTTTGCTTTAGGATTCTCTTTATCTGAAGGTATTTTGCTAGATAAAAGTGAGTTATACGGGGTTGATGTTCAGGTGCAACTTAATGGTATTGAGTTGCATTGCGAGATTGCAAGTCAGCGCATGGTGGAGCTGAAAAATCATAGGCGAATGCTTGTGGGTAAGACTGGTTGTGGTTTATGTGGCACAGAAAGTCTAGCGCAAGCAATGCATAATCAATTTAAGTTAAAATCTCCGGTTGTATTTAAGCAAAGTGCGGTTTTAGATGCCTTAAAGGCTATGCCCTTAGCGCAAATATTACAGCACAAAACGGGAGCCACCCACGCTTGCGCATGGGTGCGCCACGATGGCACCTTAGCGTTAGTTCGCGAAGACGTTGGACGACATAATGCTCTAGATAAATTGATAGGAGCAATGGGAAAGTTGGAAGCTAGAGGCGACGGATTTATCATCACCAGCAGTCGTGCTAGTTATGAAATGGTGCAAAAAACAGCTACGGCAAACGTTAATATGTTGGTAGCCATCTCTGCACCAACGGCATTAGCTGTTAGGACGGCTAAACAATGTGGGTTAACCTTAGTAGGATTTGCCCGTAATGATAGTTATGTGATTTACAGTCACCCAGAACATCTAAATTAGTATTAGAAAACATTAAAATAAGAAGAGTATGCAAGTATGCAAATAGAGCGCTTAGTAACCATGGCCAATCAAATTGGCAGTTTTTTTAAATCTTTTCCAGACCATGAGCAGGCAAAAAAAGATATTGCGAAACATCTTACCAGTTTTTGGGCGCGAGAAATGCGGTTACAGATAATGGCGCATGTTGCAGAAAATAATGGCGCAGGGTTAGATGATATTGTGCGAGATTCAATAAAAGACTATCTGCGCTGATATAGCAGCTCAATTTTGTTGTTAGTCAGTCTGCGATTAGAGAGTTATTGCCCTAACCGTATTTCGGCGTAGTTAGATTGGTCAGCGCTCATATAGGCTAAAGCTTTCTTTCCTGTCAGCAGCCCGCTTACCATGCCAAATCAGCTTCCACCCTTGTTTTGGAGGCACTCTTTCCTTGTTTTTAGCTGTTTGTATGAGATATAAATCACAACTTAGTTGCTGTAGGTTGGTCACTGGTTTTAACTTAATTTCTGTGTAGTAATTCAAGAGTAAACGTTGTGGCTGTCCCAAATTTAGGCTATTAATACAATGGTAAGTGTTAGGTATAGTTTTTTGCATACTGGTAAATACAGGTTGGTAGCTTCTTGCCGAATCTAACATGGGTAGCCAAAGAGTCATTAATAGACTCCAACCAAAGGTAAATCCCATGGCCCAGTTACTGACGGTAGACCTGTTAGTTTGCTTAGCGCGTACACAAACTAAGACCCAAATAATAGAGATAGCCACTGCAACCAAAAATGTGAGCCAGTTGAAGCTGGTGTCATAAGCGCCAGAGAGGAACTGCATTCTTTCTTTAATTCGAGTGGGGTACCCAGTAGTCATGGCTATCCAGCCCAGCCAGATTAAAAAGCCGATTAAGCCAAATAAAATAACGCCAAACCAATTAAGTGCTGATGCTGCTCCACGCTTTAGATGCTCTACACTGCCTGCAGCCATAGCAACTAAGGGAATAAGAAAAGGCAGGGCGCTTACATCTTTTGCTGGAGCCCCAAATCCAATGAAAAATAGGCTGCAAAAGAAGAATGCAATCATAAGCTGAAATTTAGGTTTGGATAGCAATTGTTGACGATAACGCCATAAACCCCAAAGGGCTAATGGAAATGCTGGCCATGAGTACCAAACTAATATTTTAAGGAAATACTGGTGATTATGAAAATTGAAGCCGCTTAGGTTTAATGACAACCATTTTGCAAATAGAATGGGGTAATAATAATGAAATATGAATAACCAGGCACCTATAAGCGGTGTAGAGATTAATAGTGCAGTAGATAGAAACTTAGTAAAACTTATGCTCCGCCAAGCTTTAAAAAATATTGGCAGACTGAGTGCTGTACTGATAAGAATCAGCAAAGGCATGATGCCATAACTTAGGAAGCCCAGTCCCATGGCTAGTCCAAATAATCCGCTTGCACGCCAGGGGCGCCGCTTAGAAAGTGCAAGTGCGTAAAATCCACTAGATACACTGGCAAGCCCAGCTATTTCTGCTCCTAAACTATGAGCGCTGACGACTAACCCAATGCAGCCTATCATAATAAATACCGATTGACGGCCAACCCCACGTGACCAAAGTTCACGCCCAGTCATGCCGACTACTAACAAGATTATCGTCATCCAAAGGATGTTAATTAGTCTCGCTGCATCATGTAACGGCAACCATGAGCCAAGAACTGTCGCACTACCTGCGGCGCTTAAATAGTATAACGGGGGGAGTTCAAGAGATGGCTCACCGCTAGCTAAAGGGGCAATTAAATTTCCGCCGTCAATAATGGTTTTGACGATACTAATGCCAGTGGTTTCTAATGGCTTCCATGGCGCATGACCGAATAGGCCTAGTACGACCCAGATAGCACAAAGCAAAAGTAAAAGCTGTGTTTTTACCTCATCTCCAACGCGCGCACGCGGTGTGGACATATTGCCTTGCCAGTCATGATCAAGTTGAAAGCGCATAGATGTTTTGGCTGTTAATTTTTAACTTAGAGCGTAATTCTAACTGAATGTGGGGGGCTAAAATAGTGTTGTGATCGGTTGTTTTGCATTAGTGATGAACATCGAAAATTAAAAAGGCAGCCGAAGCTGCCTTTAATGTGACCGTACTTTTAGTAGAAGTTAGCAGTCAATATTACATGCCGTATTTTTTACGGAATTTATCTACACGACCAGCGGTATCTAAAATCATTTGCTTACCAGTGTAAAACGGGTGTGATTTGGATGACACTTCTATCTTAACCAGTGGGTACTCTTTACCATCAGTCCATTTAATAGTGTCTCTAGCTGCAATGGTAGAGCGCGTCATGAAACTAAAGTCTGCGCCGATGTCTTGAAAAATAACGTCGCGGTATTCTGGATGGATTCCATCTTTCATGTTGTATGGCCTCAATATGGCCGTATTAAACGGCCCTTAAATATATGTATGCGCGGTTTTTTCGCGCGCATGAATTTGTAGTAGCCGAGCATTATATTTACATTTGCCTTGCTATGCAAGGTTAAATGTTGAGATAGAAGAGACTTTAACCAATGTGCCGTAAATCCCCTTGCTACATCCATGGGCTAGTTCACTATTGCAAAAGTAAAAGGATTACATTAGACTGAATTTTGTTATTAAAATATTGTCAATGTAGTGTCAAATATGTTCGTCATGTGAACATATGTCTAAGTGTGCAAGGTTAAATAGCCGTTGCTCATATTTGTATATAAAGATTAGGAGATAGCATGTTTAGTATTAAAGCATTAAGGTCAACTTTAATTATTTCTATGTTGACATTGGTTGGTCTTACAGTTTCATTCCAAGTGAATGCAGCGTGTGAATTTGTTTCAACAAAAGATAATAGCGCATTTAAAATCACAGCAACTGATACCGATACGCCTGAAGTGAAGGAATTTTTGGAAACTTGCAAGAATCCTTATACTGCAAAATTTGCAGCAGATGCTGAAGCTGCAAAAGCAGGTAGGAAAATAATGACTTACAACGGTTGTACTGGTTGTCATGGCGGTAACTTAGGCGGTCTAATGGCTCCATCACTTGTTAAGAATGGTGGCGTTGGTGCATTCGATACAAGATGGGTTTATGCAAAAGATGCAACGGATAAAGGTATGTTTGAAACCATTGCTAATGGTACGCCAGGCATTTCTGGTGGCAATATGTTTATCTGGCATAATCAATTGCCTGACCATACCGGTGATGGAATATCAACTGATGAGATTTTAAAAGCCATTGCTTATATTCGTACAGTCTACAAAGGTTCTGATGATAAGCCTTGGTTAAAATAAGAATTTGTATTGCAAATAAAAATATTGATTCTTGAGCCCTCAGTAATGGGGGCTATAAGAAAGAATAAATGGATTAAAAGCAGTTCATATCCAGTCGTTTTATAATATAATGGCTAATAGTCATCATATGTTATTCACCAAAGATGGAGTATTAAATGAAGAGTTTAAATATCGTTTTATTGGCATTACTTAGCTTAAGTGCAGCTTCTGCAAATGCGAACGTTGCCAATGCGGAAAAGTTAGTTTCTATTTATACCGCTATTGCAAAGCATGACAATCCAGAGTACGCAGGACCTACTGCTGCAGACGGCAAGTTTTTCTTCAATCGGAAGATTAAGCTTGGTAATGGTAAAGTAATGGCTTGCGCTTCTTGTCACACACCTAATCCTGCTGACGAAGGCAAACATATCGTTACAGGCAAGGCAATTCGCCCATTGTCTCCAGTGGTCAATGCTAAGCGCTTTGATGATTTTGAAAAGGTGCAAGATAAATTCACTCAACACTGTAAAGACATTATTGGTAGCGACTGTACTGCAGCTGAAAAAGCAAGCTACATTACTTACTTGCTAACAGAAAAGACACCTAGTACTGCAAAATAATTAAATCCGTCACGCGTATAGGATTTAATTTTCTGGAAGGCGTTGTATTTTCTAACAAAGTGAAAGTCTTGATTGATGGCTTTAATAGCGGCATTAGTTAGTGCCATGCCTCATTTGAGGCTAGGAGCTAGCATACTTGTATGATTTGTAATTACTAACTTGGTTGATGTTAGATAATGTTAAGACGCAATAAAAAAGCCCTTCTGATTGTAGAAGGGCTTTTTTAATTTGTGTGAACCACATCGTAATTTGAGTGCTTATAGCCGAACTTTTTTATCATTCGGACATTCTAGATAGATTCGAGATTAACCTCTGCGCATACTGTCAAAAAAGTCTGCATTATTTTTAGTTGCTTTGATTTTATCTAATAAGAATTCCATCGCTTCAATATCATCCATCGGATAAAGTAGTTTGCGTAACACCCAAATCTTCTGGAGCACATCTTTTTCAATAAGTAGCTCTTCACGTCGTGTGCCAGATTTATTCACGTTAATGGCAGGATATTGACGTTTTTCAGCCATCTTACGGTCAAGATGGATTTCCATATTTCCCGTACCCTTAAATTCTTCGTAGATCACATCATCCATACGTGAGCCTGTATCAACCAGTGCAGTAGCGATAATTGTCAGAGAGCCCCCTTCTTCGATATTACGTGCGGCACCGAAGAAACGTTTTGGTCGTTGTAAAGCGTTGGCATCTACTCCGCCCGTTAGCACTTTGCCAGATGAAGGAATGACAGTATTGTATGCACGAGCTAAGCGGGTGATTGAGTCAAGTAAAATAACTACGTCTTTTTTATGTTCAACTAGGCGCTTGGCTTTTTCTAACACCATTTCTGCAACTTGAACATGTCGGGTAGCTGGCTCATCAAAGGTAGAAGCAACCACTTCACCTTTAACAGAACGTGTCATTTCAGTGACTTCCTCTGGGCGCTCATCAATTAACAGTACAATCAAAATCACGTCAGGATGATTGGCAGTAATCGCGTGAGCAATATTCTGCATCATTACCGTTTTACCACTTTTCGGGCTGGCAACTAATAGACCACGCTGGCCTTTCCCAATCGGCGCGATCATATCAATGACGCGACTGGTAATATTTTCAGCACCTTTAATGTCGCGCTCAAGCGTTAGCGGTATCGTTGGAAATAAAGGAGTTAAATTTTCGAATAGAATTTTGTGTTTGGTGTTTTCAGGTGTTTCTCCATTAACCATATCCACTTTAACAAGCGCGAAGTAACGCTCGCCATCTTTAGGGATACGCACTTCGCCCTGTATGGTGTCACCAGTGTGGAGGTTAAAGCGACGAATCTGCGAAGGAGAGACATAAACATCATCTGGCCCAGCTAAATACGAGCTGTCAGGAGAGCGCAAAAAGCCAAATCCATCTTGTAAAACTTCAAGCGTGCCGTCACCAAAAATACTATCGCCTTTTTTTGCTTTATTTTTGAGAATTGCAAAAATCAAATCTTGCTTCCGCATACGGCTAGCATTTTCGATTTCATTGGCAATAGCCATATCAACTAACTCGGTAACTGGTAGATGCTTAAGGTCTGATAAGTGCATGAGGGCTCACTAAAACAAGAGGTAGGTAGGGGTGGGTGAATCGCAAGAAATTGAAAATTAAGGGCGGTGCTTATATTAAGCTTACTTCAGAATTGTTCGGAACTTCAGAGTTACTTAGATACGAATGCTTAATAGTTTAACCAACAATTAAGCATTCATAATTTTGAAGTTTACTAAGCGTAATAGGTTTATATGTTGCTGTCAATAAATGCTGTTAATTGTGACTTTGATAACGCTCCAACCTTTGTCGCTTCAACATTGCCGTTTTTAAACAGCATTAACGTTGGAATGCCGCGAATACCGTACTTAGGTGGCGTGGCTTGATTGTCATCAATGTTTAGTTTGGCTATTTTAAGTCGACCAGCATATTCTTTAGAGATTTCATCTAAAATAGGTGCAATCATTTTGCATGGGCCACACCATTCAGCCCAGTAGTCTACGAGAACTGGCAGTTGTGATTGTAAAACATCTAGCTCAAAACTTGCATCGCTAAGGTGGGTGATATGCTCGCTCATGAAAACCTCTATTTGAATATAGCTTTAATTTAAGTATGTATCGTAACGAAAAAATATGATTTAGTGAAGCGCAAAATATTACATCTAGGGCTAAAACTCAATTCTATATCAATGTTAGAATAAAATTATTGGCGTTAATTATACGCTAATGTTAATTAATGGGTTGATTCTGAAGTAAGTAACCATAAGTGATATGGTTTAATTAAGCCATAATGTTAACCTGCATTTTATCCTAATTTTCCTGTATTGATTATTCTAAGATTCAACTAAATTTTCTTTAATACATATTTTTATAGTTAAAAAATTAGGTAAAGCGATGAAAGTAGCGACAGCTAAATTATTCAGTAAAATTTTTTCATACAGGCTCTTGTTCAGCCTCTTACTGATTACAATGAGTCTGAACTCTTTTGCTGATAATAATTTTTTGATAAAAGATACTGCAGGCAATAAGCATCAGTTGTCCAACTTCAGAGGTAAATGGGTGCTGGTTAACTACTGGGCAACTTGGTGTCCGCCCTGTTTGGAAGAGGTGCCTGATTTAGTCAATCTTTATGATCAGCGTAAGACTAAAGATTTAATGGTTTTAGGTGTGGCGTTTGACTATAAAACCTCTCAGGAAGTCGCTGCATTTGCCGACGATATGCTGATGTCTTATCCCATCATATTAGGGGATGAGTCTGTTAAAGCACAAATAGGTTCAGCTGAAGTGTTGCCAACGACCTACAT